>Ga0157363_1002518_pt1 | contig 16202 bp, 8 predicted proteins | sample AttsexASBM1_FD_111477 | JGI IMG/M metagenome (GOLD analysis project Ga0157363, IMG submission 111477) | Fungus gardens microbial communities from leaf cutter ant in Ribeirão Preto, State of São Paulo, Brazil - Atta sexdens ASBM1 | ecosystem: Host-associated > Fungi > Mycelium > Unclassified ...
ATTACTGGTTGTTCTGAAGGATGCAGCACGATTTGGCAAGTCACCGGTTCACTTCTTTCGCAGAAATCGAAAATTGGCTCCAAAATTGGATCGCCTCCAAAGACAAGTCATTTTTTCGAGATGAAATTCGAAAATTGCCTGAAAGATGGGAAAAAGTAGTAGGCAGCGATGGTCAATACTTTAATTGAGCTGTTCATTCATTTTGTTTTGAAATAAATGCATTTTTGAACACAGAGAAACGGACCGAACTAATTTATACTCCCAATATGATACTCTGCTTATATGTATAGATACACATTGTACAAATTTAGATAAAAGCTGAAGTTTTCTTTTAGTCACATTGTCTGAATTTCTAACTAGTTGTCTGAATATTTCTAATTTTAGTGTTTGAACATTTAAACATTTTTATCTGAATTTCTAGCCGCTAAAAATTAGACAAAAGTATGACAAGCCGTTTTACTTTTTAATAGCATAAAAGAACTTTAGTCTAATGTTAAATTCTTAAAAAAATAATTGTCTTAAAAAAATTACGATTTTTAATAATAAATTATAATTATGTCATAACATAATATTTTCATGAATTACAGTTAGAAATTAAGAGAAATGTAGCCAGAAATTGATTTAATTGATATAACTGTGGCTAAAAAATTTAGACAATAATACAATATTCTGTCTGAAAATTTAGACAATGTGATTGTAAAATTTCAACTTTTGTCATTGAATTTTAAGACAATTTTTTATAGTGTACAGAAAATCGATTTAATGAAATTAATAGGCAATTCCAAATAAAAAAGCGAAACTTATCTCTTTCTTTAATACTGAATATATATTATTTTAAATAAAATTTTTAAAAAACTCGGATAATGCATTCTCTACGCTAAACAATTTGCACAAATCAAAATTTTCTTTTTTTTTTAAAAAGAAACTTTAGATCTCATATGATATGTTCTCTAACTTTTGCGATCAAAATTTTTTTCATTCTGCTTCTTCTCGATCTTCTTCATTTTGTTTTAGAAAGAATAAGACCGTGGTCCAATTCATGCTAACGCTCATCATTTGTTTTTGTTTAACATTTGACAAACAACAAGTATAAAATGATTTTTAAGCATGTGAGCGTGAATCGGACCGCGACCTAAGAAAAGTCCCTTGAAAAAACAGTAGCGATTAGCGGACTCGCGCTTGTTCACGGCGTCATGGCGGCGACAAAGAGAGACCGCCACGCTGTTACATACACACTAGACTACCAAGAAAAAAAATTTTTTTTTTTGTTTACAATTAAACAACATTGGCTGCTTTCGGAAACTTCACCCGGGTATCTCCATGTATCATCTTATCCTTGTTTAACATTGGATGAACAACAAGGATAAAATGATATGCGAGGGGACTCGGGTGATGTTTCGCAGCCCTTAAATATAGTGTTGTACCACTCAGGATGCAAGAATGTCGTTCTGAGCACTTTATAAAATTTACGGATCAGCCGTTAACCAGTCGTACCGTCAAGGTACGATGTGCCGCTCCGGGCGTGACGGAATCACAGATTGGATGTGGCGGTATCGTTTTAAGGGGGGGGGGTCTTCCAATTAATATAGGCGTTCGTGATGGAAAAAGTTTTATTGTCACTTACGAGTACTCAATGTGTTATAATCTTACGACGTCTCGCAGTAGCGCTCGCAATAACGGAGATTCTCACAGTAGTGTGTGTCTTCTTGACTTTTCGAAACTCGAGATACTCGATACTTACGTTTTTATATTTATTAAATTTTATATTTATTAAATTAGGCCGAATTAATGCGTGATTGTATTTTAAAATAAAGTATGTCATCGGTTTTGAAATCAAAAGTAGGTAACTTGATTTGTGATTTTAGCTGTTGGTCTGCAGAAAATCTGCAGACGTAGATTTTGGTTTTTGATTTTGATTGTGATCTATTTGGTTATAACAATAGGAATCGATTGTGAGCACCAGCCGTAGATCAATCAGTTTAAAATAATCTGTAATTCTGCAACTTCTATAACAGTGCGTCAGGATGCGAAAAACGAATTACATAAGTCATAATACTTTTTATACGCACTATAGAGACTACAACATTTCTCAAACACACTTTATTGATACGTATCAAATGTAAGAAATGTTTTAAAGAAAATTGTTGAAGTGTAATAATATCTTATGTTAGCAACACATTTGTTACATTTAAAATATTTGGGGATATCGATAAATGCTGAAATAGTAGTATTTTTTTCAATAAATTAGGATACATTATATGAATATTATATATATAAAATAATAAAAAGTATTTGAATATAAAAAAATCAACTTAAAAGCGGTGAATGTATATTATATATTTTATAGATATTTAAATGTAATTTAGATTCAATTTCAAGTAAATTTACGGAAAGGGAACTTCTAAAATCAAATATGCATTAAAAAGAATGCCTTTAAATAAAATTATATTACAGATTTAAATATTACACGATATTTCATTTGTTATATTAGGTTGAGCGGAAAGGACAACCCAATCTTGCCGATTTTGAAGGAAAATTAGAACGCAGAAGATTTAAATTTTAGTATACATTTATTAAATTATATAGGTGCTATTCTGTTCTACAATCTTTCTCCATCTTTCAGGCAACTTAAAAATTCCGTCCTTCCAGAATCTCTCAGGTTTTTCAGCAAAAAACTTTTCTAAGTGATTTTTTACCAAAGAGTTGAAGCTTTTTCCATTAAGGGAATTTTGTAATGATCGAAATAAGTGGAAATCAAAAGGCGCGAGATCTGGTGAATGTGGTGGATGGGGTAGAACATCCTAACCAAGCTCTAACAATTTTTGTCAAGTTATCAAAGACACATGAGACCACGCATTGTCCTGATGAGACACGACGCCCTTCCGATTCGCTATTTCAGGACGTTTTGTTCAATTGCTATCTTCAATTCGTCTAATTGGGAACAATACTTCTGAATTTATCATCTGTTTGGTAAAAGCTCATAATACAAGATCCCTTTCCAATCCCACCAGACACAGAGCATGACCTTCTTTGGATGAAGATCGGCTTTTGGGGTGGCTAAAGGTGGTTCATTCCGCTTTCCCCAAGATCTTTTTCGCTCAACGTGTCGTCAATCAACATTATTGTAAATGATCCATTTTTCATCCCTTACTACTTGCTTCAAAAATGGTGTCTCCTCGTTGCGTTTATAGAGCGAGTCGCAAATGGAAATGCGATCCATCATCAGATTTTTCTCCGTTAAATCGTGGGGAACCCACATTAAAACGGTTTATGTAGCCAAGCTTCACAAAATGTTCGAGGATGGTGGATTTTGACATATTCAACATTTCTGCTAATTTACGTGTCGTATAGCGTGGATTATTCTCGATCGAGTGTTTTAATCTGATCTTCATTTGTGGGGCCTACCCGGGCGTTCTTGATCTTCAAGGTTGAAATCACCAGCTTTAAACCTAGCAAACCACTTCCGCACAGTTCTTTCAGCTACAGCACCTTCGCCATAAACAGTGCATATCTTGTTTGTCGCTTGTTGGCATTTTTGCCGTTCCGGTAAAAGAAAAGCATTAAATGCCTAAAATGCACTTTGTTTTCTTCTATATTCAGAGGCGTATAAAACTGACAAAAATTAATATATCGCAACCAAATTTTTTTCCAAGTATGCCTGAAGTACCGTCTTTCACGACATACATATATATACAGGATGTATAAAAAGTCCCAGATCCTTTAAATATTTTGAAAAATAAGCATTTTTGAGAAAAATGTTTCAGACAAAAAGTTGTAGGGTTTAAAAAAATCGATCACATCCATTTGACATTGGGTAATGTCGTCAAGGTCGTCAGACGGATGTGATTAGTAGATCTTTTTAAATCTTACAATTTTTTTCTGAAACATTTTTCTTGAAAATATGTTTTCAAGATATTTAAATTTAAGAGGTCCGAAACTTTTTGTACACCCTGTATTAAAATTTTGGTAATGTATATGTTGTTAACATTATATGAGTCCAGTTTAATATACCTATATTCATTAAATATTTGTAAATACGGTCCTTTTATGTGTTACCGATTAAAAAATTTATTTTTTTTATATCTCAATAAAACTAAAAAATCCATAAATTTCAGGTTTTTTTAAGTGGGAAAAAAATTCCTTGGGTTTTTTTGAGGTGGGTAAAATAATGTCAACCCGACAGTCTTGTACTTATCAAAGTCGTAATTATCGATAAAAACTAAAATTATTTTGGAATTTTATATGTAAAAAAACGTATATTTTACTCATTTCAACAACTGTTAGATTGTATGTTTTTGCCCGAATATAGGCTCACTTACTTTTTACGATCATTTACTGACTATCAAGAGAAGAAAGGACAGTTTTCATCGATTTTTACAACTTAAAGCAATCTCATTTCGTTTCATCCAAATTATCTTTAATTACAAATGCATGCAACATAAATTATGTGTATTTCTCGCTTCTGATGTCATAGTTCCAACATGACCGCTGCGACTAGTCAGGAGCTTAAATACGCTCCTTAAATACATTTTTATTTTATTGAAAGTATTTTGTATTTCGTGTTTGAATATTTTTTGTGAGTATTTCGTATTTTGTATTTTAATACAATTTTTTGAGTTTTTGTATTTTGTATTTAAATACAATTTTTTGAGTATTTTGCCCAACTCTGTTCGTAGTCATTCAAATTATGCGTCGAATTGATTTTCCGGATTTATAAAATCTGGATTAACAATTAAACTACTGAAATGTCACGAATTAAACTAAATTGACAAGTAATTTTTAATAAGTAATAAGTAATTTGATACTCAATGAGGCATTATATTAAAAAAATGTTAATGTGCTGAAACTGTAAATAAATTTATTGCGAAAAATATTACCTCGGCCGGGAGTCGAACCCGGATCTTTTATATTTCGTACGAGCGTCCTAAGCCTTTATATTACCAAGGCCTTGGTAATATTTTTCACAATAATCGGTATATGTTGTAAGGAAACAATGTCTTTATTTCAGGCAACTTATTGTAACATAAACAATACTAAGAATGGTCAGTAAATTTAGACTACATAAATTTGATTATGTTCTTACTCAATGCGGTCTAAAATAAGGATCTTAATATTGTTTATCTGTTATAGCAAAATTTCCCGCAAAATTATAAATACAAACTTATTTCTATTTAAAACAATTGGCTATAAATGCTTAATAGCTTATAATTTCATGATTTTAATAATGGTTTCTTCTTTGTTTTCGGAGCAGCTGAGATAATAATTTATGACATTTGTTTTTTGTTGTAAAGTCTTTGGTTCCAAATGTTTACTTGCAAACAAGAATATTATCAGAGCCGTTAACGATTAGAGAAAATCGGGAAAAGTTAAGGAATCAAGGAATTTATTAATACATCTTTCTAGATGAAAATAACTTATTGTAATATTAATTATAAGAAAATTTTACTTCTTTAAAAATTATTATATTATATAAAATTTTGTAATTATATATTGAAAACAACGAATCCACCGCCACTGACTTCGACTTTGACATATATTGCCCTGATTGATCCTCGAAAGGTTTTAGCTCGGGCTTGTTATTCATTAAAAAGTTATTAACTTTAAATAAGTTTTATAAATAGAACACAAAATTTATTCCATTCTTCCTGTTTACAGGAATTAATAACTTTCCTTCCATGCGAAGTGAGTTCCATCCCATCTCTCTGCCTGTTTAGAGGCGTGCGACTTTCCATCGAGATCCACCTCATAATTATAAATTGTCTGCGCGTAATATGCTATAATGAATAGAAAAATTCAAATACCTGCGTATCGATTTTTCTATCGCGCTTGCGTGACGCTGCTCAGCATGGCTTACAGCGAAGCCTTAGAACATACATACTGGAAGGATCATACCGTATCTGACTAATGTAATAAAAGTGTCTCTAATATCTGTCTTTGTCTGAAAGCCTGTTTGCTGTGCGCTTGCGCATGATTTATGTGTGAATTTTGAATGTACATGTATATTCTAAGGCAAGAGTGGGGATAATACAACATTCTTAAATACTACATAATAATCGATGCATACGCAATATGATGAAACATTAAGACGAGGACAGATCATCATCGACAATCACCTATAGCCTTTCCAGTATGTAAGTCTGAGCGCAAAACGCGCTAGTTGTTCACAATCCTGCGTCCTCCATTGTTTGTCTGCGTGTAAACCATTGAGCAAGTTGGTCATTGCGTGAGTTACCGTGTAAATAAAGAGAATTAAAGGATGTACAATTCACGCTACAAATAGTTTGAAGTATTCTTTAATTTGAAGTATTCTTCATTTCATAAATTCTTCTGATTGATGTCAACGAAGATCACATTTTTTATATTTGCAACGTGGATCACATCCAGTATATTCTTGCACAAGCTGCCTCACTTATTTTAACGAAATTACATCGTGCGTGACCATGAGAAGCACAAGTCTCTGACAAAAGAAAATAGCTCCACATAGCGTGACAAATCTTTCATCAATATTGGCCTTCAAGCCGGATTCTGCGGATTTTATGTACAAGGGCAAGTCAATAAGTTCTTAGAAAATCTGTCAGAGGGCACTCGCAGTGTCATGTCACATTACTTTTTAACAAGTAGCATCTCTCAGCTAATTACTGTCAAATTTTGAGCGGAATTTATTGCGTGGTTTCATTTCTGTAGACGATTAAAGCGAATAATCTTTGTATTTTTTGCAAAATGAAAAAAAAATGAGTTTCGTGCAATGATCAAACATCTACATATGAAAAGTTTAACGCCGAAAGAAATCAAATCGAGTTGGATAATGTTCATAGCATATCTGTATCAGCGTTTGCGACTGTATACAATTATGATGAATGAATTTAAACGTGGTCGTACAGCTACATGTGATGCACCTAGTTCGGGATGTCCAGACCAGAAATCATCGATAAAGTCCACGATATTGTTTTGACTGATCGAAAGTGCGCGAGCTTGTTGAGGCATATCACATGGCAGAGTGATTTCAATTTTGCACAAACAATTGGGTATGAAAAAGCTATCGTCAAGATGGGTGCCGCATTTGCTCATTGTGTACCATAAGCGCGACCGTGTGACGATTTCAAAACAATGTTTGGAGATGTTTTAACATAAAATGAATTTCTATGTCGATTCATTACTGTGGACGAAACATGGATCCATGTATATACTTCACATCCAAGACGAAGAAACAGTCAAAACAATGGATTTCACCAGATGAATCAGCTTCGAAGAAGGCGAAGACCGTAAAGTTGGCCGGAAAGGTGATGGCCACAATTTTTTGAGATGCACGCGGTATAATTCATTATCAATCTTCCGTCGAAACAAACGATCAATGGCGACGCAGCCTTATTGGACCATTTCAACAACATTTTAAAGAAAAAACATTTGGCGAAGAAGGAAGTGCTCTTCCATCAAGACAATGCACGGGTTCACACTTGCCCGGCACCGATGGCCAAATTCAACGAATTCCGCTACGAATTGCTTCTCCATCCAGCATATTCGCTAGATTTAGTCCCCTGCGACTATTTCCTGTTTCTAAACCTGAAGAAATGATTCGGAGGAAAAAGATTCACTATCAGAGCAGCTCATCGTTGAAACAGAGGCTTATTTTGAAGGGTTGGACAAATCATATTATTCGGATAGCTTGAAAAAGTTGAAGAATCATCGTTGGATCAAGTGCAGTCGAGCTGAAAGGAGACTATGTTGAAAAATAAAAATGGATCGATAAAAAAAAATGTGTTTTACTATGTTTTTCTAAAAACTTATTGACTTGCCCTCATATATTATAAATTTACGGATGTGTGTATGCGTGCGTGTGTGTATGTATGCGTCACGAATGCGCAGGTATTACATGCATAAATAGACAATATCCGTTTCGAAGATAATGTGCAAGCGTCTCAATTGCATGCAATTAAGTATTCACAAGGCTTATCTCAGATATATATTGCAATGTAAGAAAATTCTTCTATGATTACGATACTGTCATTAAGCATATTATATTCACAGAAACATTGATCGAGGTCTTGTTTTCGTTTGCAAGTGACGCCATATGTCGTTCATCACCATATATTGTTTTCGTTCACAAGAGTCGCCATATTATACGTTTAGTAAATTTTACATTTCTCTTTACAAGCTCTACTATTTTACATTTCCAAAAGATTCTAAATTCTTGTTTGCAAGAGCATTTGCATTTCTATAAAATTCTGGATTTTATTCGCAAGAGCTATCATATTGCCACATTGTAACGATTTTACGTTGTTACAGTCAGTGTCGTACTAAATTTTACAATGAATACGCTAATCTTATCAGACACGAAAAGCAGGAGAGCTTACATAAGAAGAGCGGTCACACAATTAAAAACTTTCCTTGATAACTTTGATGCAGGCAGTGATTCGTGGTATTATTTTATATCAAGCGCAAGCAAAGATTATTGGAATTGTGGTCCCAGTTTGATGCGGCTCAATCATATAGAAATTCTCGAAAACGTCGATTCCTTGATTATCAATAAAAAGTAAGCGCGAATTTTGAAGGTTCCTTTTTTTAATGTCTCGTTATATAGCTCTCATTGGATGGATAACAGCAGATGGATAACAGCATCTCTTAATCGACTTCATATCATGAAAATAGACATACGATTAGCTCGAGGAAAGTCGCATGTCAAATTGCCAAAGATAGATTTAGCAGTTTTGTGTACGATGATTGGTATTCCTATAAGGATACATTTAAAAAACTATTCATTTGAATGAAGATTTAACAGAAATCGAGAAGCTTCATTATTTGCGACTCTCCTTAAGAGATACTGCCGCCGATATAATAAAGTCTATACAGATCACTTACAACTAATTATCACGAGGCTTGAAAAACGGTCAAGGAATGTTTCAGATATCAGAGATGGCTTGTTCAAAGGCATGTTCGCGCCTTGTTTGAAGTACCTATTGTATATAAGGAAAATCATAACACTATTCGTAAATTATTGGACACCATTCTCAAATATTTGCGTGTGCTTAAAGTTCTCAAGAGATCCACTGACAACTGGAATGACTTGATTGTTCGTCTTATTGTTTGTAAATTGGATGTAGCCATTTGTAAATCATGGAAATTAAGTATCAAAGGGAAAAGCGTATCAAACTTAAAGATCTTAATTGACTCTCCGATACCGGTCCTTGAAATCAATGCATGGTTGATCTCACAATAACTTAACAAATATCATTGTTCTAAAATAGCAATTTAAAATTCATGTTTGTTGCAACGTCGCTACATCCAATCTTTTTTTCGCACGTAAAGAATCATCAATATATAATTGTAAAAACTTCTTTAATTTATCTGTTGAAGATAGAGTTAAGACTGCGAAAAAGGCTTTGTTTTGATTGCTTATGATCAACTGCGTACCAAGTGAAAGCATGTAACTCAAGTCTCTGTCTCTGTCGAAAATGCAGCTAGAAACATAGCACATTGTTGCACATCGAACAGTTCTGATCAATCTGTGTCAATCGTCAGATTACCAATCCTCCATTCCCGGTCATACGTACGTCGCTTTTTAAATGTTCTACTATTTACTATGATCATCAATATATACGATAATCAGATTTATTCATGTCGAATACTTAATAGTGATTCTCAAATAAATTTCATAAGACTTCGAAAGAGTTAGGCAATCGATTAAAATTTAAGGAAAGATCTCTTGATATTGCTATGATAAAAGTCATGGATGGAATAATTCATGGCAATAAGATAATTAGCATTTGCGTCAAATCATGTTTTACTAATTTCTGCGAGAAAATGGATTGTGTTTCCAAAAATGACACAGCGTTTATCGCAACATTTCAAATCTATGCAAAGTATGTCTATTCTAAAACATATAAAATTCGCTGACTCCAATTTTAATGTACTAGCTAGCGTTAACATTTCAATAGGAGTTCTTCTGAGGCTCATTTGTGCGGGTCAGATTAAAGCCGACATCATAAAAGACACATTTTGAATGAATCATTTTCGATATCACACCAAGTGATATAATATAGACCCGTCTCTTTTCTTAATTTTCATTTAATATCACTGATGAATTGAGCCGTTGAATCGGTTTTGGGAGATTAAACATAATAATATTGCTAATCCATTCTCACTTGAAAAGAAGGCCTATGAAGAGTTGTTCCTGCAAAGCGTAAACCGCAATAATGACGGGCGTTTTATCATCAAGCTATCAACAAGGCAAGATAAATTAAACGATTTGGGAGAATCTCGGAACATCGCTCTAAGACGCTTCATATCATTGGAAAATAGCTTATCGCTCAACTTTGTATGTATGCCGAATATAAAAAGTTCACGCAGGAATACATACATGAGAACATTCACACGGTACCAAATAAGTACTCCATTCTTTTATCTTCCATATTATGTCGTACGAAATGAAACGAGCTCCACTACGAACTTTCGGATAGTGTTCGACTCATACAAAACCACAACCGGGCTATTTCTAAATGATCTATTAATGGTGAGACCTACGCTACAAGATTTTTTTTTCATTTTGGCCAAATTGATGTTCTTACAAGCGATATAGCCAAAATCAGCAAGTTCTGATCGTCGATTCAACTCAAACATTGTATCATATTTTCTGACGAGAATCCCAAGATGAGCTCACTCTTATCTATGGCACTTCGTCAGGATCGTTTTCTGCCAGAGCCATAAGAGAATTAGCGGAGGATAATGCAGATATTCAAGGACGTCATAGATAGCATTACGAGATTTTTATTTAGTCTCGTTACGTCTAGAGCAGATTCACTAGAAGAAACTTTATCAATCAAGAGAGAGCTTATTGCATTAAAAGAAAGATAATTTGAGCTAAAGAAATATCATTCAATCTTTCCTGTCTCCAGAACCAGCACTGCTCGGTCAAAGAGAATTTAATCTATCCTTTGATAAAGATTTCGAGAAACTGATGCTATGCATTGCATGGGATTGTCAAGCCGACGTATTCAAATACTCATCCATCAATCTGCCTCTTTTTGAAGCGTTTATCAAACGAAATATTTATCGCGCATCTCTCTAATCTTTGATCCATCGAGATTATGGGTCCAGTTACATTACTCAATCATGCAGGATTTCTGGCGATTCAAGCTTATTTTAAACAAACCGATTCCCTTGGAATTGAGTATCAAATAAAAGCATTTTGAAACAAAGTTGCAGGAACTGAAAAGGATAAGCATTCCTCACCTTGTCATCGCTGCAGAATAGCCATTTGGAACTGTATGAGTTCTCAAATGCTAGTGAAATCGTATAAGGAGCATGCATCTATTTACGTTCTACTTCAATGGTGTCTATTGCACATGCCTATTCTGCTGTAAATCGAGAACGCCATTAAAGAGCTATTACTCCCGTTCCTCGAATTATGTGGTGCATTACTGTTAGCTCAACTTATCAGTAAGATTTCGAAATATTTTACATGTCAAATATCTTCCATTTATCTATGGACGCATTCTACAATTGTACTATCGTGGCTGCAATCGTGCAGTCGATCATGATCAACTTTTATGGCACACCATCGGGAAGATATAGGAATTAACATCGATCCAGTGAAATCACATATGCAGTTAGGACAATCTTATGGACCTGCTGTTACGGTATCATGCCAAGTACTCTAATCAAAGAAATATTGAAGATATCCTTTAATTAACAATTATAATAATAACACTATGAAACGAAGGGCTATAGGAGTCAACATTAGAATTCGCAAATTTAACAATTTAATAAAAAATATACGTTTTTGGTTCCGTTTTGAGCCATCATTAGCAAAACAAAAAATAGTAATCATTAAATAAAAACTTCTGTGAATGTTGTCGAAAAAACCGCTCAATTGCAGACAGAAATGCAGTGAATCAAGTCATTCTTCAACATCTTGGTGTTGTGTCACAAAGTTACAAAGCTGGGTGGAAGCAAATTCTTTAACTCAATTAGATATCTGGTCAGAGCCTTCATGGCTGAAGCATGACAAGAAAAGCTGTCAAAGAACTCTGCCTTTATATCACTGATATGAAGAACATCCCTAAAAGAAAACTCAAGGTTATTACCAGTTAGTAACCAGTTAGTAACAGCTAATACACAAAAGCCTGACATATTTTATCAATATTCAAACTTCATCAGATTTATTCGGGTTGTTGCGTACATATTCCTATGGAAAATTTCAAACGTGTAAAAAAATCATTTCACGATCAATCACAAGAAGCTTCATCTTTACGAAGGAACTTCGTCCAACCTAAATCTCTAAACGAGCAATAGCAGGTGATTTTCCATCTGATCAAGATAATACAATTGAAGCATTTTGCAAAGGAAACAAAATCATTCATTAATCAAGGAGCTGTTCCTACAACAGTTCTATACTAAAATTAAATCCATTCCTTGACGATTCCGACATCTTACGCGTGAGAGGTGGTTTAAGGGAATCCTCCTTATCTTATGCATTCAAACATTCCATACTGTTGCCTAGAAATCATTCATTATCCAATTTGATGCACGAGCATGTGAAACATTTATATGTTGGACTGCAAGTCACTCCAGCAGCTCGATGAGCGGTATTGACCCATTTTAGCATTTAAAATCATTCGATAGATTCTCAGAAAATGTTGTTTGTTCTAGAACGCCTCCGCTTTTATGAGGAACTTGAATCGCGGATTAAAATCTAAGAGTATTTGATCAATGTGGATATGGCCCTCTCTACTGCAAAAAAGGTGCAAAAAGAATCAAGCTGGTGAAATGCTACATTATGTCTATTTAATCACCAAGGCAGTCCATGTTGAATTAGACTTAAACTTGTCATCAAAAATATTTTTAAGTGTCTTCAGACGCTTCGTTGCGAGAAGAGGCTGTCCTTCAGCTATTTTTTCTGATAACTGTTCAAATTTTGTATGAAATGAGATAGCTGCCGAACGCGAGCTAAACGAAGCAGAGCTAATTCGGAACGAGCTTTTGGCAACAAATCCCACATCAGATGTTGAGCATTTGTGAGAAGTTTGTTGGTACTTTATACCGCCTAAGGTACTACACCATGATTGTATAATCGTAAAGGACCAAGCGACATTTAGCCCGTATAACAAGAAATCAACTCGAAATATGAAGAGCTGAAAACATTATTCTTCCAGATTGAAGCAATACTAAATACTCGTCCTTTCACTTTGATTTCATCCGATTCTATCGATTTGGCCTCGCTAACTTTGGGATATTTTTTGATAAGCACTTCTCTCGCATCTTATTACGAGCCATCTCTGGATGAGATAACCAGTAAATCTTTCGCGATGGCAATATATATACAACAACTGCGTCAACACTTTGGAAGCATTGTACACATGAGTATCTTATATAGTGCCAGGAATGTAACAAGTGACAGGTAAACGAGTTATCTATACATATCGGCTAAATGGTTATTATCAAAAATGACAATTTGACCCCTTCGCTATCATAGTCTCTAGGGAGAATTCAAGAGATATCTCCAAGCAAGTCACAGCCCGCGTCGCCATACGTACAGCAAATTGCATTTATAAACGACCCATTACCCGTCTCTGTCTACTGTTAATTGAAGACTAAGTCTGGTTGTGACATTTGAAATTTACTTCCTTCCTTACTATTCACATTAGTTATACTTTTTAATTGTTTTGCTAGTTCTTTAATACGCTATTTTTTATCAATTACAACCACTTGTTTTGTTGAAAGGCGATCCTTTCAAAGGTGGCAGTATGTCTGCGCGCATAATGTCTATGTAATGTCTGTTATGAATCGAAAAATTCAGTCGGTCTAATACCGCGCGTGGCTGCGTATCGATTTCTCTATCGCGCTTGCAGGGCGCTGCTTAGACTAGCGTAACGTGTTTACAGCTAGAAGGCGCGTTGGTTGTTCGATTCAGTTCGTTGTTCGCCATTGCTCATCTGCGTGAGGACCGATGAGCAAACTGGTCATTGTACAGCGTGAATTACCATGTAAATACGTCATAAGGAGAATTAAAGTATATTTCTGCACAAGCTGCCGCACTTATTTTATGTTAACAAAATCACATCGTGACAAAAAGAAAATAGCACTCCATATACTACAAGAAGGCATAAGCTTTTTATTAACATAAGAATTGAGTTAGGTTAGGATTAAATCTAGTGGAAGTGCAGGGGGAGGAGCTCTACCCTCGTCATGTGTATATTCTTTCTACACGAAACTATTGAAATAGAACAATTGTTGATCTTGTTTCACTTCAGAAGCAAAGAGGGGCGTGTGGGCGAAATAAGGGTTCTGCCCCTCCCTTTGCACCCTCTCACCCTGCACCCCCCCCATGAACCTCCTAACCTAACCTAACGCAAATCTTATCTGGCTGTGAGATGGATCTCGATTCGCGTGGAAAGTCGCACACTTTTTGGCAAGAGGGAGGTGGGAATACTGAATGTTCGCTTAGGAAATCGTACGCTCCGAGGTAAGGAAAATGGTGGGGATACTGTTGTTTGTGATAATTTAAGTTATAATTTAAAATATACAGTTAAATACATGTTAATACATATTATTAATATTAATACATATTATTAATACATATTATAATATTAATATATATTATACAGTTAAATACATATTAAATACATATTAAATACATTGTCAACTTTATTTGTTAATAACTTTTGAACACACAAATAGTGAGCGCGAATACAAATAGTGAGAATACAATAGCGCGAATACTAATATTTTCCGAAGATTACTCAAGGAGTACAAGGAGCAATGGATTATTTTGGTAGTATATGACTTCGATAATATATGTAAAGATCGAAATCATTGGAGGTGGGTCTATTTTCAATGTTTACCTAAAATTTTTTTAATTATTTAAGAAAGCAATAATAAAATTTTAGATTTCTAAATTTAGAGAATTTTAAACCTGCGAATTATGAATAAATTAAATCAAGGAACTCAACTTTATATCTAATAATAAGATATCGCAAAAATAAATAAAAAAATAAATATTCTTTTTTTAAAAGTGAATGTTTTAAGATTGAAGTTTTTTATATTAAATATGCTCTAAACAATATTAAAAATGTTTTGTTGTATTTTATCATTTCCGATTTATTTTTTATTATACTTTTGTTCTTAATTATAATACTTTTTCTATTTTATTTAGTATTTTGTTTAGATTTCAGTTAGAAGAAAGTTAGGGAAAATTTTTTCTCTATTTCGCTAATAATTTCGCCGTATTTTCACTCTCTTAGAGTGAGATTTTACTCTGAGAAATTTAGAGAGATTATAATAAAATTATAGATACAAAAAAGTAATACAAAATTGACTTTAATTTATTTTAGCAAATAATATAAAAAAAGACTTTGTTTCATATTTACTATGTTACCTGTTCTCTGAGCCTGTGTCTTAAAAACGTAATTAATTTGATATTCATGTATTCTTGCTAATCCACATCCTTTAAGGCTTCACATTTGGAACAAGTCGCCTTTTTATCCTTTATTCCGTTCTTTTGTAATTATTCAATAAAACACATATTTCTGATTATTTATTACGTTTCCAGATAATTTATATTTATTATTTCCTTGATGTACCTCATAATGATTTCGTATAAAGTTAAAAATATTTTCTCCAAAAGTAATAATCGAATTTAAATAACTTTGTGCTTTACAATATCCCTTAACATTTAATATAATTTTTTTATTCCGTACTGTACTACTCATCAAGTGTCATTTTTCTCATGTCTTTTTTTTCAAGAGACGCGGTAGTATCTCCGGCCATGTTAAACAAAAAGACTACAAGTCTCTTATCCCAAACTATCAAAGTCCATTTTTAGAAAGTATAGGAGTACTAAAATATAAAAAATTTTGAATCGTACGTAATATCCTGAAAGGAGGCATCGTCACGAATAATTTGAGCCAAAAAAGATAAAAATCCGTCAAGCCGTTCTGGACATACAAGCGATTGAAAAGTGATAATTTTCATGAAAAATGAAGTAACATCTTCTTTTCTTCTTTATCCACAGTCACATTTCTCTCTCACCTTTCACTCACAACTTCGGCCAACTTCACTCTCCCCTCCCTCCTCCCTTAACCTCCCTTCTCTTTTTCGCCCTATCTCACTCTTTTTCGTCCTCTCTCACTCTTTTTCGTCCTCTCTCACTCTTTTTCGTCCTCTCTCACTCTTTTTCGTCCTCTCTCACTCTTTTTCGTCCTCTCTCA
>Ga0157363_1002519_pt1 | contig 16199 bp, 7 predicted proteins | sample AttsexASBM1_FD_111477 | JGI IMG/M metagenome (GOLD analysis project Ga0157363, IMG submission 111477) | Fungus gardens microbial communities from leaf cutter ant in Ribeirão Preto, State of São Paulo, Brazil - Atta sexdens ASBM1 | ecosystem: Host-associated > Fungi > Mycelium > Unclassified ...
AAACAATATATTGTATTTATATATAAATTTTTGTAATCAAATTGGAACTTTTATTTTGTAGAAATTGTTCAATTTCCGCGTTCAACTTATTCTGGAAGGATCGATTTTCCTTGAAGGATCATCACATTCTCCGAAAAAAAAATAGATCATTCAATCGAATTCCGGTCAGGTTCTAAAAGGTGATCAACCTCGTCCTGACTTTTTAGCAGCATGTGCGCTTTTTGTGGGCACGCGGGGTTTCTTTATAAGACGTAGGAAGCATTGTGTCATCGTCAATGCGTCCCGCCGAGATAAATATTTAACAGCGCACGGCTGCACCGCTATGTCAACATCCCGGAGGTTACTCAACGTTCTTCCGGTGGCCACCAGGAACTCATTGAGAATGCACTCGATCACTCGATTCGATCTTCCTTCTTTGCCTCTTTTTACCCGGAACAACGGCGACAACGGAAAGGAACCGAGGATCTTGCATAGATTCAAAATATGCAGAACAAGGTCACGATGCGCTCGAGCGCACATTGACAAAAAGGAATGCCACGGTAAAAGGCAGAGACCTACGTGCGAGGGGGTGGATAGAGAAGATCTACGTAACTTACGAACAAAATGAAAAGGAGATCGCCGATTTTGTTTGTCCACAAAAACGCCGCGAACAGAGGCGGTTTGGCATTATGCGCCCGTCGTAAATAGACGGCGGTTAGCCACCTACAAGCAGATGATGAGCCTTTTTGGGATTCTTCAGGATTAGCGACAGGCGGGTAGTGCGCGCGAGCCGTTTGGGGGAGGTACGAAACAGAGAAACCAAATGACGAGAGTCGTACCGACGTAATTTGAGATGTTCTTCTTCTTCTTCAGCTGCTATTGAGCAGATGCCGAAATTGGTACGACGGAGACAATGCTACAGGGATAATGGACTTCTTAAATCGAGAACATCTAGTTGAATAGATCTATTTCTACCGGGGACTGCGCTTTCCGGATCACAAAATGTCTGTCGATCTCTTTTTTTCGAAGACAATGTATAATACACATAAGCATAATCTTTATATAAATCTTAAAAATATATTAAAAGAAAATAGATATACCAAGAGAATAAACGTAAAAAAAATCATTAAAAATATGCTTCTAAAAAATATATATAATGAACATAAAACGACACAAGATAAAACATAGGAGTACCGAATAATAGCAAAGATAATTGAAATAAACGTGACGATTCTCTTGCAAACGTTAATGTATATAGAAGATATATCCAATGTATTCTCACGGCTGGAAATGAAATAGACAAGTAATAATAGAACATTAGAATACCACTGAGACGTCTTTTCTTCCAGCGTTTTCGCTCATTTTCTCATCTTCATTCCGCAAGGCGGAAATTAAAAGTTTTCTTTCCGTAAACGCGAGTCGAGTTCTCATCTCCGAGACTATCCCTGGTACCGGAGACAAGCATATACACACGCTGGCTCATGAGGACGTACATGCGACTCATTGTCAGCTGACACCTGTAGACCTACCTACGCGGGACACGTACGCAGCCACTTACTTACGAGAAAGTGGGGTGAAAAGCTCTCGCGTGTTCTTTTCATCGCGCTTCTCAGCGGGAATGCTGCTTTATGCCAACGATTTATGCATCCTCTTGCTATATTCATTATACATGTAGAAACGATGCTTTCTCTTTACTTAGTCTTTCTTGAAACTTTAAACTTTTATCCTTGATCCTTCTCACTTTACAATATAAAAGCCAGTGTCCGAAGCATTAAGTCGCTTGCACTTCTTCTTCTGCATTTATAAATAGCATTCTACGGATAAGGTAATCCAAGAAATTAGAATTTTATATCACAAAATCCGCCATGTCGCGAGAGAGAGTTTCATATGGAGCCGAGAAAATTTCTTTTAATTAAAAGAAGTCTATTATTCTTGAAGGGAGGTAAAAAAGGGACGGCGAGACTTATTTATTTCGATGACTGAGCACTATACTTGCGGCTAGAATATTTCTCTAATGAGGACATGCGGAAAATTCAAAAGTATTCTCGTGCTTATGAAAGTTTTATGACGCCGCGCCGAGAAAGTCAGATCTTTGTATTATTCTAGGACTTCTTACGTGTACAGAATTTATCTTGCCTTATTAAAATGCCATTTCTGCTTTTGTCAATTTTAACTTTAATTTTTTCTACTGCAATGCACTCACAAATGCACTTGATAGAAGCATTAAATGAAACATTCTAGCCAATTGCAAAATGAAAAAGATTCGTTTATAAAATAATAATATCAATTGGAAAAACGATAAAAATATGTAATCAATAAGAATCTTATTGGAGCATACATGTGAAAATATAACCAATTGGAAATAAAGGCCCATAACGGCGGAAGCTGAATCTTTTATGCTTAAATAATTTCATAAATTTGTATATACCATATATATCTATATATATATATATATATACACGTATTTGCAAATATAGTATGTATGTATGTACAAATATAGTATATACAAATTTACATTAAATTATTTAAGTATTAAAGAGCTTCGACATTACGAGACTTTATTTCCTATTAAATAAATCAGTTAAATCACAATTAAATACTTTTATATTCGAGATGTAAGATCGATCGTAATTTATATCATGCGTCCATATAACGAGGAACAAATAAACATAATTAATATATATTAACAATTATTTTTAAGCACAATAGCAAGTAATATTTCTTTTTTCGTAATAAACTTTTGTTTTTGTCAAGTAGCATGATTTTTAAATGTGATTAATTACTCATATTGCAAATTTATCAATGGGCCAGCTCGTGCCATCTCTTAAGGGTGGACGCCGCAAGTAAAACCGCGCGTTATTACGGTGGGGTAGTTACCATCTGCCTTTCGTTACCTGTAAATTTGTGCACCTGGATGCATTGGCGCCACCGCGCGATTCGTTCATATTCTCCGTTGGTGTACACGTTTATCGATTCCAACGAAATTGGCGGTTACGACAATAATTTAACAAAAATCGTGTTTGCCTCGATTAATACCTCATGGAGCACAAAATGGAGGACGGAATACTATTTCACTTTTACAAAATTAATAAGTGAGTTAAGATACTTAACATCAAATCCCCTAATTAAAATTATTTTATACAGACGGCGAGCAACGCATTTAATTATACGTAATTGATAATACATTAACGTATTCGTAAAATTTCACCGATTAAATTAATTTCACGACGGATCTGCAAGATGTCCAGTGAAAGAAAAACGGCTAATTTCACTTCCGTTTTGTCGTACACTGCTTAACTCAGCGAATTCACAATAAAAATCTTTCAACGACGGCCGAATGATTGTTTGAACTGAAGCATCTCATAGTATCGGCGAGTGCATTCGATTTATGCACTCGATTAAACGCAAAAATCCATTGCTTAATTATCCGTAATATCCGTGGCAATCCGTGGAATATCATGGACCGCCGGGCCGAACCAGTTTGAAGAGCGACGAGTAGCGAAAAAAAAAAAACCACCTACGCACGTACACGCGTGCAGTCGATCGGCCGCGCTGGTTGGTCTGGGGGTAAAAACAAAAATCGAGGCCGAGCCCGCAGATACGCGGTTTTTGCGAAATTACGGGTCCCGCCTCGAACCTTCGCACACTCCCGTAAATCAATCGGCGCTTCGACATTCGTATATATTCTCCGTTAATTATTTTTATTCACGGCCCAGCGTATAGGAACGCCCAGTTCACCGGCCTGGGAGTTCGTATTTTGTACGCATACGCACGAGTCCCTAGTCCACCCCGACCACCGCACTCGCTCACACATGCACACGGACGCTTTCGTAACGTACGCACGCCGAGCACGTACTCTCGCACATACACACACACACACACACACACACACACACACACACAACACACACAAACACACAACACACACACACACACAAACACACACACACACACACACACAAACACACACACACGCACACATCGGTATAAGTGCGCCCGATGCGCCAGGATGCGTGCATGCGTGAGTGCGTGCCTGCCTGCGTGTGTGCGTGCGTGCGTGCGTGCGTGCGTGCATGCGTGCATGCATGCACGTGTCGCTATGGCACGACGCGCATGTGTGTATACGTGTTGGTCGCTCGTGCGCAGCATGCGTCCGCGTGTACTGGCGCACGCGTGTGCGTTACGTATTTTCGAATAGCGAGAGCCAGGCTGGTTCGTCAAATTTGCACATTTATTCGTTTACCGTCATACAATCGAGCTTAAAACTCGCGCGAACGCGTGTGAGTGCGCGGCCGCCTCGTCGATGCATGAGCGCACACACGCCGCGGTCTCATCCCTTATTCATAACTCTTCGAAGGGCTTGATGGAGCTCCAAAGCTCACGACACAGCCCAACGATTTTTTTTTACACTTTGGTCTCCTGTTTTGCACCGGGTGGGGTCTGGTTCTTTCCTTCTTCACAAAACACTTCGTTTGACGAACCACGTTCTATAATAAATCTTGATAATATCGCGCATTCAATGAGACGCACTGTCGCGACGATGAATTAATTCATGTTAACCAATCAACGCCCTTTCTTTCGAGTTTCGAACTTCTTAGCCACGTGATATTTTAATTTTTTTTTTTTTTAAGTGACGACATCCAAGCAAACACATTTATCCAAGCGTAATAATTCTACAGAACTTGCGAACGTGCAAGGCAGCTGCTAATTAACGGTTCAATCGCACACTTGGTCGCTTCGATAGTTTAATTGATTCCGAAATAGTTGCCTCCCGCGGAAGAGCCGTGGGGATGCCCGAGAATGAACCGCCGCGCTACCCTTGTCAGACATCCTGTGGTCAGGAGCCGAGGAGATCCGGCAAGAAATAAATTACCGAACGCTATACACAGATACCAAGAATGTCCACCCTTTCCACCTTCTTCCTACTCGACGCTCAACCCCGAACATCGAGCAGTTCGTGAAACAATTCTGAAGCAAATCGAACGCTCCGCGTCTCTTCGTTTCCCTTATTTCCGTTCGAATGGAGTATAAGCAAGGACAAGCCTCTCTTTTAGGCAAAAGGGGAAGGTTGTAGTTTGTCTTGTCAATAAAAAGCGAGTCGAAAAGCGCGATGTAGAATCGTTAAAATATTACGACGAAGAGTACTGCTAAAAATTACAATTAAATTCTTTCTTGTATTTTTCCATTTCTTAAACGAGGAAAATATGTCTCGACAAATAGCTCGTATGTTCAAATAAACCTTTTCATAAAAAGCTGCCTTTTTTTCTCTCTGTGTTATTGCTTCGCTTTGTGCTGCGTTATTGCGTTTTTAATTTCGTTTCATGGTATGCGCCATATCGAAACGCGTTACACGATTTTTGTCACGGTGTAAGCGTCAGTAGCAGGTGCGGGGAAACAGGGAGACGCAATACACGTGTATTCCTCATAGTTTTTAACTCAACGAACTTTCAACATGCATGTAAGTAATCTGCGTACAATTCCTTCATATTTTCTCGTCTTTCGTTGATACATTTCGTGTATTCTCGAGAAGGGCGAAACAATCGTGAATCGGGAAATTTTCCTCAATCTGTGTATATTCTCAGAATATCCAATCAGTATTATGAGTTGAGAAATATTGCAGTTATCGTGCAACTAATCTTATATTTCGATAGTCTCGAAACATAACGTAAACAAGTATTTATATTTTCAAAATGCTTCATGCCAAACAGCCGTCTAATTTCTCAAAGATTCGTGTCTTGCATATCGCGATATCAACACTTATTCACGAAAAATTAATAAAACTAATACTCTCGAGAGTAACTCTCGTATTTTCTATTTTACTTTGTTTAATTTATTATTAGATATAGATTTTATCATATTGCTAAGTTTATCTCATCTCATTTTTTCCGAGTATTTACATTTATATATTTCGCGTCTCCCAAGCCATTGAAAAAGTGAAATTTTTCAAAACTAGCATTTTAAATAGTACAGAGCAATTTATTTATTGAAAACTGCCTTAACCCTAAATCGTGATATAAAAATCTCCTCGATCAAAGCCGCGTGTAGAGTGAATAAGACGCCGCCACTTCGGCCATTAACAGGAGTCTGCGAACGACAGAGAGGGACGTATCAAGGATAAAGGTATAAATGCAGAGCGCACGCACACATCTTGCACGAGGAGGATAGCACCGCGTGTTCGCGACAGCTAGGCACTACACGGCCGCGCATCGACGGCTGGATGCCCGCGGAACGGCTCGTAGAGCTCGCAGCTTTTAAGCTTGACGTGGCCATTGGAAAGAACCGTGGAATCGAAGGAAGAGAGAGAGGCTGACTGCAATAATTATCGGACATGGGAGGAAGTAGCGGGGTGAGAGGACGGGCAGACGAGGAGAGGACAGGACGAAGGGACAGAGAGGACGGCTGAGAGCGACGGAGAGAAGGGCGAGCACGCGCGCGAGCGCGCACGAGAGAGGGTGCGAGGGACGATGAAAAGTTTGACCGGACGCAGCGAGCACAATGCATCGTGGTCCACCCTCCACCCCCGGGAGCGACCCACCCCATAATCCACCCGCATTGTACGACCAATCAATATTGTTTTATATCGTGAGTCGTGAGACGAACCGGCTCCGCTGGTTCGACTCGTTCGGCGCTACGCTACTCTCTTCGATAGTAGCTGCAGTCCGCCGAGCCCTCCGACTTCCGGAAATTCTTTCGCATTTATCCATCATGGAGAGGCCGATGGCCTTCCTTTCAACGATTCTGAGACACTCGCAGGAGAACATTTAACAATCCGTATTAATATCTTTAATTCTATTCGTCAAATCATTTATTTATATTTTACGAATACATAAAAATGTAGTCTTCCCATATTATATCTAGACTATATTTTCTAGAAATTCTTAATCAAACTCTTATTTTAAGAAAGACGATATGATATGTGATACAAAGTATCTGAGTGAATGTATTTATAGAGTTAGCAATGCATTTCAGATGTGTAAAGTAATACGCTGCTGTTTCGCAAAAGTAAATATAAAATTCCACGTGTTACGATTAATACCCTGTATCCAAAGAGCGCAAAACATGCGTTTATTCAGTACACGCGATAAATGCAGGTTCATTGATTAAACATGAGAACGATGCACGTATAATTAATTAATGAATGGCTTCCGTGTGTAGTATATGAAAAACGGTGATTCCTCATTTTTTGGTATTGCGCGATACACTGTCATTATACGTGATTTTCATTCATTTAATTCGACCGAGCCGATACGCGTACGCGCTTAATTAGTTGTTGCGTATGTGCCGAAATTACTCGTACTACTTTATGCTCCATTTCAACAATGCGTAACAGGGGAAAATTTGAGGTTGATTATTCGATATATTTATACTGGTGATTTTCAAGAAGAACTGATACAAGCATTATTATTAACTCCATAAAATCATCTATCGCCGATATAAAAAGACTTAGATTAAGTTCGAAATATGGAGATTAAATAATAGATTAATTTTTATTTAAAATTTCAATACTTTTTCGACTTCTTTTTGCACGGTTGATTAAAAATCACTTGCAATAATTAATATTTAAAAAACAGTATATATTATCTAAAAATCGAAGCCACGAGAAATCAAGATCATCTTATAAGATAAAATTATACAATACTATATAAATATAAGATTAATTATACAGTATTAATAAAATTTACGATCGATTAGAAGTATTTTAAGTATATCCGCTTGTCAAGATTACGTCAATAATGATCATCAGATTGTCAATCTGTCTATTCTCTCTCCTCCTTTCTTTTTCTTGATAGATATTCTCTATTAGATCTATATCGAGATTACCAAGATAATTTATCAATCACGTTTACCCCACTTTTGATGCATTTAGCATTTGCTGAAAAACAACAATATAATTCGAGCACACACAATTGAAAGATTAAGGCGCGTGACAATATTTAGATCTATCTCTCTCCGCTGACGCACTAGCGGGAGACGAGATTTTTCTTGCACGACAACAGAAGAACGGCGTAAAGAACGGCGCACAATGTGCATCCGCCTGGCTCGCTCAACGAGGATACGTTTCGCTCACACGATGACGTTGATTCAGGATTATTCTCCCTCTTTAATTATCCTGCCTTCCCTCCGTCCTTCTTCGCCACCTCCGCACGGCATCAATGCCGCCGTCTTCTCTCTTTCGCTCGCGGAAAGGGCAGAAAGTCCGGCGTGCGACGCGATAACGAATTATCTTCGAGAACACGCTTCTTGGGACAGGAACCGGAAATATCACCGGACGATAAAGCGGTATCTCGCAAGAACCATTGCATTCCTACTGCATTCTTCCTAATATTTTTTTTAATACTCCTACTTTAAAACCGATTAGATTTTATCAATTATCTTTAAAAAAAATAACACAGATTTTCGAAGAATAGTTTAACTTCGAAGAAATTCTTCTCAAAGAGCACGTTTTGAACACGTTCTAAGTCGAATCTCTCTTAAGCAGTCTATGAAGTTTATCGAATATAGTTTGCGGAATTTTTCACTACGAACATGTTGCAAACGTAACATGACAGCAAGGCGTTTAAAGATAGCGCATCAAGGACCGATCGGAGTCATCCTCATATGTCTAGCGACGACTCATAAGCCCGCACTACATACACAAACGTATCACGTAATCATCCGTATGCTTGTGTATGTGTGGCCGCATAAACGCATAATATGCTCGCACGCCCTCCTTCGCGTGGAATTCACCATCGCCTTCCGCTCATCACGCGCTCAAATACCTACGCGAAACGAACATGCTGGCCGTGAATGTAATCTTCGAGCTGCCATTAGTTCCATCAAAAGTATTTTATTAGCATTGTGTATCTGTTATACCGATCGCGTGCAGATTCCGGCGTAATTCTTTATTTTTTTATTTTTTTTCCCCCGAATCTTGATTGATTGAGGATACCGATTGGCAGAATGCTGTAGCGCGATAAGCAAGAACGCGATAGAACGAAGAGCTTTAACTCTGGCTGCTCATTGCAACGCAAATGTAAGCGCGAGGTTATTCTTGTCACAATTATTTTTTATGCGAAATACGTGTCATTCGATAATCGTGAGGCAGAATTACAGGCGAAGCCTGATATTTCGCGTCACGCACAAGATTGCGCATCTTGCTGTCATTAATCATAATTATACGACAGTTTTATTTTAATCGAGTACGCAATGGCGGAATTTGCGTAAGCGAATAGACACGCTTCACCTCGAAAGAAGTATGCTCCGTTCTCTTGGCTGTATTTATCGGACGAATCGCGTGCGGAGACCAGGTTACCGATAATTACTGCCTGATTCTTTGTATCCTTGCTACGCCATGATTGGCTGAGGTGAATAATCGACCGGGGCCCAACCGCGTTGCGGGGACCCAGTCACCGAAGATCCGGCCCCATTCGTCGCGACGCGCACAAAACGACGTGGAAACGTTCGTTCCGGAAGAACAAGTCGATGTACCATTGTCATTCTCTATACTCGACGACTATTTAATGCACGCCTCTATCCCCGTCTCTCTTTCCGACAACGAAACGATCACATTGATAGAAGCCTTCGTACACTTAGATGTACTTATATGTCCACTTATGTGGGATATGACGTAAACGCCCCATCTATCTATTCATTATGGTAACATTTCTGCGTATTGTGCGCATCGAGAAACAACGAAAAGCTACTTTTTCCTCTTTTATAACGCACATGACGCTAATTGTGTCTCGAATCGTTACGAGAGATTAAATTTGTATCTCTTCCAATAAATCATTCGCAATCGGTTTTGATAAAATGTATTCCCAATGCCAATGTATACTCAGAGTTGCTTTGACGTAGGGCTCCGATGTTCGGCGATGCGTAAAATCAGGGGCGATTAGTCGGAATGCACACAATTAACGCTACAGCAGTTTAGTACGGCATTACATATCACGCGACACGGCTAAGCAAACGAGATGTCTTTCGTTGCAGATCTTATAGTATCAATTTAGAAATTCACATTCAGTGTAATGGACATGTCGCAACCGATTTGCCGGATTAATTCGTAAACTGATTCATTTTATTAATCGCTAAAGTTTATGCAATGCATTACTCAACAATTAATGCCCGTGTTTAATTAGTAACGTTAGATAATCCAATGCAATATAATTCGGATTATTATTATCGCGAAATTACGAATAACTTAGACAGGAATCAACCGCGATTATTGAATTTTCGATTCAATACATTACATATATCTGGCAAACAGATCCTTAATGAGAGTTTGAGAAATGTTACACTCATCGGGGTTAATTGGGGGTGAACCGGCTCATCTTAGACAGATGTCGAAACCAACCGCGAAGTTCAAAGGGCCGTTATCCCTTCATTACGACGAACTTTATGCGACTAATTTCAAATTTCTCTAAACCAATATAGAACGCAGCCGCTCAACCGCATTTAGTCTAATTAAATGAGCGTAACGCACAGACCGTAATAATTTCATAATAATCTCGAAGTATCTTTATAGGAAACGAATAGCAAGTGCCATTATCGAATAAATTATTTCGACACAAGTTCATGCATAACGATTAACATTTTTCCACATATATATAATTCCCAATTGAAATCGATCATTTTTCAATATTACTTTCAGATCTCGGAGTTCCGTTAAAACCACGATGTATATAACATCGCGAAATCGTGCGTGTCCAAAAAACAAAGGGCGCTGATACAGTGATGTCTGTGGTCCTGAATTCATCGAACCACGAAAAAAAAAAGATATCTTCCGCCCGGAGACACCAATAAGAGCGCAGGCCTGTTCTCCATGGTTTCGTATCCGCGTAACTTCTCGCAGCCATCGGTGCGCGAAATGTCCCCGGTCTTTGATGTCGAACATTACAAGAACATGAAGGATTCCGCCGCGAATGAGAGAGAGGGATTCGAACGCCCTACCACCCCGGTGACCACTCGTAAATTGTCGCGCTTTCTCATCCCCCTGCTTTCGACTCGCGCGCGCAAAAAGAGATAACACTCTCCGGCGTTGTTCTCACACTTCAGCGAGTTGATCTCAGCAAGAACGTGTCGCTGGGGTGGCCGTCCCTCCCGCGATGTGGTGAGACTGGGAAACAATTAAGGGAAGACGAGGTGCAGTGTCGCCTTGTATGATAATGCGTTGTAACCTCCGGCGCACAGAAGGAATGGTACAGTAAAGGAAGAAGAAGAGGAGTGCATGAAACGCGGTTATGCAGGTAAACGACTAGGGAGGAGGACAAGGAGGAAGGATGCGGCTAGAAGAGAATACGAAGTGGATTGTCGGAGGAGGGGGTTGGAAGTCGTGGTTCTTACTTTGCATTCTTTTGTGTATCCTCCTGACCCCTCCATCCGTCCTGCCGCTATCCAGTCTTCCCTCTTAAAGCTTGAACTAACGCCCGAGGTTTTAATGCACTTGTCTACTCCACATACCGTTCATAAAGACACATATGTCGTCTGTTGAACGAGTGGGCAGGAGAGCCATGGTCTTGGAAAGTGGAATGAGATAGGACTGCGCATGCATAACTGGAAGGAAGGTAGGCACGGTGAGATGGAAAATGGTGAAGGACAAGAAACGAGATGAAATGAAGGAAAGAGAATGTGGTAAGCGTAACGATGTAAAATGCATTTTAAATTCTAAGCATCAACTGTATTATGGAAAGATCTCGACTTTTCGCATGCATAATCCCCGGAAGAAATATGAGACTCCGCGAAGAGAGAGAGAGAGAGAGAGATTGAAAGAGAAAATGAATTACGATTTTTGTATGGATACGAAGTACCTACTATTTAATTATTATTATTATAAACATTATCAATTATTACGTGCTGTTATCATTGAATGCAGTATACTATGTCATCCTTCTTGCATTAATACTGATTATAAAAAAATGAGAAATATTCATAATTATTAGTCATATACGGTTTTTATATATTACAGTGTGATGGATAAAATATAATATATAAGATATGTATACATATATATATATATTGTTATATCGAAAACATTTAAAATTATTTCGCAAAATATAGATTGCACCTCAAAAATAGATTCAAAACAATGAAATTATAGGACCGTAAAAAAGCAACGCCGCCTGCAGCAATATAAATCCAAATACAAAAGGTGTTTCACATAGTTATAAAATAATGTAGAAGGAAAAGAACAAACAGAATAAATTTATAAGTTGCTATAAGAAAAACTCATCAAACTTTCACTATATTCACTAACGATTTTTCTTTAATGCGAATATCGATAACTTTCTATACCTGTTTTTTGTCACGAGTTACGTAACTCCAATCGCATATAAAACGATCATATTTATATACATTTTAAAAACTGTGCTTTTTTTAACCGTTATATACACATCAAATTAATCACAAAAAGTAAAATAAATAAAACTATACTTGTAATAATTTGAATAATGTAACGTTCTTATCAATAAATTATTGTATTATCCTATATACATTCATCATTAATTAATGATACACAATAAATTATAATTATTAAACAAGATTTTTATCCAATGCTGGACCACAACAAAACGTTATTAGAAACGTAACGTTTGTAATCAAATTACGATGTAATATTCGAAATACAGAGCATCCATACATGTTTTTAATGGCCAACTATAGCCGCCAAAATCATGACTAACGTTAAACATCCTAGTAGCAACATTCGAGCTAATGTTATAGTCAATACTAATGACTTACATATAGTATTCCATGGAAATGAATTAATTGTGACAAAATTGCGAAACTCGCGCGCTCGATCGATTTCAATGTGTGATTAATTTCTATCTATCAATTTTACATTAAACTCACCTCTTGCGTCCCGGTATCCGCGCACCAACCAGCCCTCTGCTACGGCGTCATTCGTTAATCTAGACAGAAGAAATGGAGTGTCAGAAACCTGGCCATAAGTATTTTCTAACGAATGGTACCGAGTGATTCTTTTTTTTCCTTTTTCTTCAACATCGATATAATAACGATTAAGCTACGAGCACGCAGATAATACCTCCGTAGCGGAAGCAGGCGGGCAATTTTGCGAGACTGTCTCCGGTAGAATATTATGTGGGGTCGAAGGTGTACTCAAGTGCATTGATTCAAAGAAGTACACGTGGGAGAAACCGGGAGATGCTTTCAGAGGCGGAAAGAAAGCAGGCGCGAGATTCGCGCTTCATTCATTCACGAATCTGTGAGGAGATCGTAAAAGATTCTCCTTCAAGATGTAATTAGCACATCTTTCCGCGACATGCGCGACAATGCGGCTTTTAATTAAGTATGCGTTCATGTATTCCGACCGATTCCTCCCTGCAGCACACTCCTCGCACCCGTCCGTCTTCATTCTGCTGTAGACGGCGACGATAACGACGACGGCGAACACACGTGGTCGATTTCACGCGCGCGTGACTCGCGCGCGTGTGCACGCTGGGTCGTAGCAACGAAGCGTGCGCGTTTATGTCGGCGCATCACACGCCGCTGCACCGCAGAAGTGTCAATACGCGGGTGCGTGTACGCGCGCGGTAAGCGAGCTCGCGTGCACCGATTTGCGTTACGGCGGATACCTCAGGTACGTAAGGCGTTTCTGCGTACAAAGAGCCGCGATGAGCGTCGACGTGAACGACATAATTCGATGTCTCATCTTCCGCTCATAAATCCCTCACGATCGCGCAAATCGCCAATCGAGCACTCGCGTAAATATATTGAAACTGGCAATCCGCGAAGATGAGAAACAATTGAAAATTGAAGGATAATTAGCGTTGCAATTTCTTCTGTAATTTCTTCTTCGATAATGAAAGTCCGATACTGATATACCGCGTGCTTAATTTAAACGTTACAAATCTCAATCGACGTGACTGCCACGATTCAACAATGAACTATGGAGTCTGACATATCAAGGAATAAATCGAAACGTTTGAATTCACTAATAATTTTCTTATAGACTTCCGACAATGCTGCGTGCATTGATTTTGATGGTAAAGACAGTTTTAACTATCGTCGACTTTTAAACTTTGTCGTCCGTTACTGATAATCCATTATGGTCGTTCTCGATGACATGCATAAGTCAGGGACACGTCGACGAAATGATGACTTTTCGTGCGATGTGTAAAAGTGGATTATGCCATTTTTTACGATAGTCGAAACGTGTAAAAGTAATGATGCGAATAACGTTTTTTATTCAATTAGCTACAAATGATTGTAAGCGCACGATTTAAATTTTATCGAATCGATATCGGCGAAGACCATAAAATAAAAATGCACTAGTTTTCACGTCTCACAGCTTGCGTTGTTATCGTCAAACGCAATCGTGCAGATATGACATTAACGCGCGACATGTCGATCCGCAATTACCGTGCGAGCCTCCACTCGCATTCTCGAGACAATTGTAGAGGGTGACGAAGGACACCAATTGCTGCTGAGCTAACGACAGAAAGCTGCACGATTTCCGGGATGTATGCTAATGTCTGATATTAGATCGAGTGTCGCAAGATAACTCGTATATAGTCACGCGTGATTATTCAGAATGGGGGAAAGAAAATTCATCGTGTTAGCTTTTGTATCGAATAGACAGACTTGTCTATTCTCTGTAACAAACTGAAATATTCGAAGTAGGTTGCTTTTTATAATTATTTCACATGAATTAGACGAAGGATGTTATAACACGATTAGTCGAATAATTTTATACCTTTTTGCAATCAACTACAATGTAACAACTGAAGGAAATATATTATATATTAAAATCCGCGATACATGGGGAAAGAAACTTTCATATCATATACGAGAACGCTGTAAACATTTTCAACGTATGTTTTATATAACTGTCATTCAACACTTTAAGTGCCATGTTTCCCAATTCTCGAAGATGACCTTATTTAGTACAAATAGGAACGAGTATTTTTAGCCTCGTAAGAAACACATTCAAAATATCTTTGGCATTAAATGTTAAATAGGAAAGTTTTCGATACGTATATAAACATATGATTATATATATATTTTCGATATCTATAAACACGTTATAATTTCATTTACCTGTACGAGGCATTGAAGAATTAAATATGCACTGAAACACGTTACATTCATTGCGCGCCCTATCGAAATACTATTTTAATTACAGCATATGGTGTACGTGTTGAACTCGGCGACGGTTTAAAACGCCCGACCGAAAAGTCGAGTTATATCCGATTTTGAAGCGCGCGATCTGTGTCAATGCCACGATTTACCGTTGCGAGCCTTTCGGGAATTGAACGAATATTGAAATTGCGGGAAACGCACAGAACTTTTGCATAATGAGCTGGTGGTTCACGCCGACACACGGACGTGCACGCACACCAAGTCCAGCGCCGGCGCGTACATGAATATTTTCATTTGATTGCGTTAATTAAACTCGCGCTGCCAGGCGATGACCTTTGAAGTTCAGCGGCACGCGGCACGCATACACCAATTACCGATATTATTAATTGCAATGTGCTCCACGTTTTCGGCAATCATTGAAACTAGCGAGTAGACATGCGTCTCAATCTTGAATATTTCTTTTTACGAAGAGTATCTTATTAATAGTTAAAAACATTAATTTGTATGTATAATATATAAATATATATATATACACGCGCGCGCGCGCGCGTGTGTGTGTGTGTGTGTGTGTGTGTGTGTGTATGTGTGTGTGTAATAAAATTCATATTTTGTACAGTATATAAAATTTGTCAATACATTATATATATATATATATATATAAAAAATAATAGTTACAAGAAAGAATTTATGTTATATTCTATTTTTAATGCTAATAATAAACGTATTTCTAATCAGTTTGTGCGTTTCGCGGTTTAATTGTATCAGTGCAATAGCACTCGGACATATATCTCACCGCAAGTGATTGCAAAACGTTCTCGATGATACAGTATCTTCCGCATGCATTGTCCTTAAAATTGTTCGCGGTTTTGCGGTTAGACCCTAATCCGCAATGTTGCAAGAAATTAGAAAAATTTAACGGGGAATTCCTCAGTATTTCTCTGATAAGATCGACCGCGAAATGACGGAAATTATTTATTAATGTACTTACAATCGGAGATATAGCCGTAGAAATGTTACTATCTTTCGCTTTGGCTTTGTACACACACACACACACACACACACACACACACACACACACACACACACACACACACACACACACACACACACACACACACACACACACACACACACACACACACACCAAT
>Ga0157363_1002520_pt1 | contig 16195 bp, 9 predicted proteins | sample AttsexASBM1_FD_111477 | JGI IMG/M metagenome (GOLD analysis project Ga0157363, IMG submission 111477) | Fungus gardens microbial communities from leaf cutter ant in Ribeirão Preto, State of São Paulo, Brazil - Atta sexdens ASBM1 | ecosystem: Host-associated > Fungi > Mycelium > Unclassified ...
AAAAGAAAAAGTTCAAATACCTAGAAGGTAGGCTTATGATACCAATTATATATCAAACAGTTCTCTCTTTTTATTAAGAAATTTATCAAATCAAATTTAAGAAATTTAGTATGTCGCCCTCAACTTCCATTATAAACTTTAATCTAGAATGAAATAAAATAAAAAAAATGTTAAATACTTAGTAATGTATCTAAATTCTGTTCTGGAATGGCGAGAGCAATCATCTACATATTTTTTTATCAGAGAGAAATTTGAGAGAAGACATGACAGCTCAAAACTTATAACAAATGCTATTAAATTAATAAAGATTCCAATGATTTCAGTAATTTATTTCTATTAGGAGCACTGCAAAAAAATGGATATTGTTGTGCAGTTAACATTCACTTCTTCAAAGCGATAATGCGTGGCAGCATTTTGCGGTTACAGATTTTGGGCCTCCATGTCTTCTCTCAGGTTTTTCTGTCTGTAGTAAAAATTTAAGATGAATTTTAATTTATTAAGTGAAACTTTCTCCAACTCTTACATCACTAAATTTTCTGCAATAGGGGATAGAAGGGACCCTATAGCTACTCCAAAAGATTGTTTGTAAAACTCATTATTAAAAACAAAGAACATAGAATACTAACCTTATCGTTTTAAAAAATTCTATTTTAGGTAGATTAATGTTATTTTCTATGTTTGACCAAATGATTTTCAATGCTTTCAATGATTAAATCGATTGGAATATTAATATTGAACAGAGAAATCGAGTGAAACATCGGATAAATGAACTTGAGATTATGTCATTAGCCAATTGAAAGCTATTTTTAAGATGTCCCATTGATTTTTCAAGATATGTATCCAAAATTCTTAATAGAAACATTCCTGATGAAAAAGTTTCGCTGAAATTATTCGTTTTGGAACATTTCAGCGAAATTGCTGAAAATTTGTTGAAACTTCATTAAAAGTGAATTTTTCAGTTAACATACTGAAAAATTACTGAAATTCAATCAAAATTCTCTGAAATTTTTTGAAATTTCTTTGAAATTCTTGCTGAAATTTGTTTAAAAATTTTGCTGAAATTTTTCTGAAACTTTGTCGGAAATGAATTTTTTAGTTAAAAATCGCTGAAGTTGAGCTGAAATTTTGTTGAAAAGTGTTCCAAAACGTGAAATAATTTCAGTAACATTTTTCCACCAGGGATAGAATTGATCATACCATGAATTTGATTGGAGCAATGTTTCAATTTTAGATGAAGAAAGAAGTTATAAGACAAGTTATAGGACAATAAGAGATTAATTTCAGAGTCAATTTTTATCAAAAAATAAAAAATGAATTAAATTTATAAAATGATATGGAATTATTGAACCCCCTATGTATCGATTTAATAGTATGGAAGATTGACGTTTCTATATTTAAAATCTTTGATTCTAACTTCGATGGATGTATTTTTATTGTTGTATATACTTATTTTATTATAGTTGACTCACATTGCCATTTCGATCTGAACTCTCACACAATAACGAATCTCTCTACAATTTTGCAATGTACATATAACAGACCAACGTTAATTTGATTCCAATGTAAATTTTTAGTAAATTGGACTTTATAATTATAATTTGACTATATTAATTTATTTTGGACTCGTTTATTTTAGTAATAATTTCTAACATGTACAATTTGTTTATTCAGCAAAATATAACAGAATTGAAGAATTTAAGTAGTGGGTAGCGATGATTTGATGATTTGGCGCTTACATATTTATAATTTTCTACCAATTATATTTTATACACTGAAGAGGACCTAATATCAGGATTGAAACGTCTGTATTTAATTTTAATATGCATATTAGTACATACAAACAACTAGATGATAGTCCACATTGGCATTTCCTCATTACATCACATTTATTACATTATATGTACATTGAGTTTAATGATTGTAATATTTTATAACATGTATATATACATTATTACACACACACACACACACACACACACACACACACACACACACACACACACACACACACACACACACGTGTATATAATCACAAGCAAAGATGTATTAACTGAGTATTTACAATTGTCTAAGTCTTACAATTGTCTACGTTAGTATTCTAATCAATTTCAACTTACTGAAAGCAGCCATATTCCCGGTTGAAAACCGACACATGCGTACTAAAAATTGGAGAATACATTGTTTATAATACAAAAAAATTCAGTGTCTATGCTGTATGTATTTATACTGTGATGTAGGACAAAAATGCAAGAGTTTCAAAAAGTTCATTTTTTAATATGAAAAAGATATTTCGGATTTCTAATACTTTTTACATTAGTAATAGACAGCAGGGAAAGTTACTTTGCAAAAATAAGCTAGTTACGTTATAATTTTTTTCTTTCAAAAGTAACAAGTTACTGAGAAAAATTAACTCGTTACAATTACAATTACTAAAAAAGTTAACTTTTCAATTACTTTTCTGTTATAATGACAGAACAATATGAGTGACATCGATATCATTAAGGCTATCAAAGAAAAAATAATTTACATTTACAATACAATTTTATTAAAAAATTTCTTTAATTTCGAGGGAATATACACGAGATAACTCAAATAACGGAAGTAATAAAATACTCGTTCTAGGCTGTGTTCCAAAACACAGAATGCGTTCCATGTATGTCCGCAATGGAAGTATCATTTTATCCTTGTTTACAAATATTAAACAATGAAATGATATACGCGAGCGTTGCGTATGTTAAGTGGAACGCATCCTTAGTGCTACAAATGTTTTGAATGATCAATCGAAAGAAAAAATTTTAGAAACTGACCAATCAAAAAATATTTCGAAGCATTTGTAGCATTAAGTGGATCGTAGCCTCAGTACTCAGATTTTAACCAATCACATTAAATTGACAAATAAATTAAAAATGTAAAGTAACTGTAAAAGAAACTATTAAATCAATTACTAGTTGAAAGAAATATAATTAAGTTAAGTTACAATTACTGAAAAAATGTAACTGTAACTTAGTTACAAGTAACTAATTACTTCCCAGCTCTGGTAGACAGTACAAAGTTTTTACTGATATAATTCATTTAAACTTTAAACATAATAAATAATAACATAGTACTAACATAATAAATAATACTAAATAAATTAAATTTTTAATAGGTAATAATACTAACAGTAAATAATACTAAATAAATTAAGTTTTTAATAGGCGTATATACCGGAATTATCCTAACTCAAAATATTATATATACAGTCAAAATAAAATGTTAAATAGCAAACAACACATTCAAAAATACATATATTCGTGTGATAATACGCTCAAGTTTAAGCAAAATGAGGAAAGTAGGAGTAATTAAATGCTAAAATGTACCTCAGAATGTATCGAAATATAATATTTGAAAATAAAAAATGCGTTATAATAATACTGACTATTGATTATTGATATATTAGTTTGGTGAACATGTAACAGCGAGCATTGAACAAATAATTTCATAAATAATCGCTAGAATTCGCCACTTAATAGCGAAGATATTAAGGGGGCCGCAATATTTACATTGGTCATAATATCACCTTCTCTTCTATTTTTAATTAATATTATACAGCTAAATTACCTTTTGATTAATATTAAAAATAATAAAAAAAATTTTGTAAATGAATCCAAAATAAATTTTTTACGAACGATTTTTAACTTAAGTTTCTACGCTCAACTCTAAAATAACGTAAACGATTGATTATCCATAATCAAGCATGTGACGAATAGTTACTCGCAATGAATTTGATCTTCTATTTATTTGCTCAGACAGATTAAACCGCTCCGTAATTTTGTTATAGCGACTTTCTTGAGAGACGAGGCGAACCTCGTCAGATAGCGCTAATTTTTGACAGATTTGGGAAAAATGATCGACTTTACGAAGTTATTAGCTGATTATGCAAACACGTGAAAATCATTAGACCAACATCAATCATCGTGATTCACGTCTGATATTCTCGTCCTTCGTTTTGCTTCGTAGGCGATAATCCTGACGGATACTCATAAAAAGTGAAACCTTTCTCTAACCGAAGGAAGACACGAAGGATTATATCGAAAACGACTTCATCGTCGAGCGAAAAAAACATCCTCTACTAGCATAATAACAGATATTAGATTCTTAACTTTATAATAACTTTATAATGGAAAAAAAAATTTGCTTCTAAAATCTTATACTCAAATAATTGCTGTTATTTTTCAATGACTTTTCATCTATTATTAGATTAAATTAGATTCTTCTTCGGAATTATTTTAAAAGTTTCATATTCTCTGATAAAATAAGATGTATTTAATCATAAAATTAGTATAAAATATAGCCCAAAAGCAATCGGAATTTTTCTATTATAGAGTTTTCTTTTTTTAGTAGAAAAGAAGTAGAGTATTTACAAATATTTATATTCATCTGTAAGGAAAGAGCGAGAGAGAGAGAGAGAGAGAGAGAGAGAGAGAGAGAGAGAGGGAGGGAGAACAGAGAGAGAAAGGAAGGAAGGGAGAAGGAGAGAGGGAGAGCAAAAGGAAAAGGAAAGAGAGAGGAAGGGAGGGAGAAAGGGAGGAAGGAAAAAAGAAAGCATTTATTATTATTCTGGGGTAAGCCCTTTAAGAACATTTAGCAGATAAGTCAAATTACAAGATGAGAGGTGAATTAAAATAAAAATAATATACAAACAAAAATGATATACAAAAAACAATAGAAAATGCGAGTAACGAGCGAATAAAAAATATACGTATAGTACGAGAATGTACAGCAAAAAAAATTAAGATTGAAGAATTAATCTGAGCTTTTGCTGCCCTGTCAAGTCGAAACAATAACACAATAGTCAAAAAACGGGAAGACGAGAGAGAATAACCATACACGCAATGGAAAGACTATTTTTGTGCTGTTTGAACCTCCAGAGGACGCTATTAATTTTTTTAGAGATCGCACTCATGTGTTCGGACTAACTAAGAGTGCTCATAACGAGAACAGCGAGTTAGTAATCCGAGTGTCAAGCTCGATGGAATAATTGTCGAATCTGAAATCGATAGAGTGCGTCAAAAGGATGGAATTGATATATCTGGCGCTGCTCAGTAACATGGCTTCAGTTTTACTCGTGTTTAGCCACAAGCAGTTTCTGGACCCCAAGCCCAGCGCTTGACCGCGGCGATGTCCTTCCGCATCTTACCAAGTGCTGTCGCGAAGTCGTCGGGAGGAAACTGAAAATAAATTTGTAGATCATCAGCATAAAGCATATATTTCAGTGCTTTATCGATAAAGATGCCGAAAAGAAGGAGACCCAGGACGGAGCCTTGCGGAACTGTAGATGAAACAGGCGCCCAAAAGGAAAAGGAATCGTCAAGCTTCCGTACGCGTTGGAATCACGAGAGATAAGATTTAAACCAGGCTAAGACTGGAAGTGAAATACCTGCATCTTATTGAGGAGCAGAACGTGACTGATCGAATCAAAGGCTTTGAAAAAAATCGAACAGAATCAGAAGGATGACTATTCTTTTATTCCTAATCTGATATCATCAATGATCTTGATTAGAGGAATTTGCGTGCTGTTACGAAAACCGGTTTGGAAGAAATCAAGGAGACAATGAGCATTTATATGAGAGGAAAGCTGGTCGTGACGATTCTCTCGAGAATTTTAGAAAGATAGTAAAGCAAGGAAATAGAGCGGAAGTCAGAGGGAGAGGAAGGATTTCTTATTTTAGGAAGAGAAATTACATGGGAGAATTTCCAAGAAGAAGGAAAGGTGGAAGAATTGAGAGATCGAAGATAACGGAGAAAACAACGGGGAAGCTATCGATGACGATTTATGCCATCAGGGCCAGTCGTTTCAATGTACTGCGTATTCAATGAACAGGAGATAAGGGCATGATGTAGGACAGAAGGTAAGATATAAAGGAAATAGAAAGAAGTAGAGAGGGAGATAGTGTAGATGAAGAGGATAAATGAGAAGGGGAAGAAAAAGATGGTGTGGGAGGAAAAGGGGGAGGAGAAATGGAAGCAATGACAGGAGGGTGGGGGTCTATAGAGGATAAAGAAGAGAGAGATGAACAGAGGTGGACGTTAAGTTGGTCTAGAGAAGTGTTCAGAGGAAAGGTAGAAGATTTAGATTTGGCAAGCCGAGCGAATGAGCAAGGACCGCGTGGTAGAGTTAATGGAGCCAAGACGATTCAAAAGATGAACATTTTTAGAGATATCAATTAGAGTTCTTGACTTTATTGTGCAGCCGACGAAAAGTGCTAAGATTGGTGGGAGAGAAGCGAAATGCTCTTCTGGCAGCGTCTCTCTTCCGCATAAGCAAACGAGAGCAAAAGAGTCAATGCAGAGAACTGGAGGCTTTCTAACTATGAAAGAGAAAAGGAGTGTGAAGATCACGCAAAAGCGAGAGGAGAAATTGAGATTTTGGTATCAATGGAAGAGGAGGAATGATGAAAACGATCCATCCAAATCGAGGGCAGCTAACGAAAGATGGAAGTTCTCAAGATTAAAGTGAGAATAATCTTTGACGGTTATGGTGCGCGGAAAACGAAGAAATTAAGAGTGACCTCAATTAAGTTATCGAAAAAAAGGAGAGATGCTGTTGATTATAGGCTGAAAGTAAGTTTTTATCACTCATGAAACAGTGGTTGATACGGGTGTAAGATGAAGCGGTGTGATGAATATTATTGAAGAGAACGAAGACGAAAAGAATGAAGATGATTACGAAAGTAGAAATCAAGCAGAAAATCGATGTCATATGATGAGTAATTGAGATCAATGTTAAAGTCGCTGATGACTACAGCAGTAGAACGAGGAGAAAAACCGCTCAATGGCATCCTGGAAGAGGAAAAGATAGCCAAGCTTAGGCGGACAATAGAGCGCTGCAAGAAATAAAGATGGCGAGAGTTTCAGTCAAGTCTCTGACATCGCAATAATATCAAAATTGTGAAAAAAATAGTCAGAGAATTCGGGGAAGTGGAAAGATTGCCAGTTAACATAGCCTAAGCGTAGACCGTGGGAAGCACGCGGAATCGAGCGTTACATCTTCGATCGATGAGATATTTTGGATATAGCACCACGTCCTACAATGGTCGTCCTGTGATTTTTAGCAACTGGTGGTCGTAGTAGTGATGGTGGCATCCAGGTCTCAGTTTCTTCATTATCTGCAAGAGATGCCGCGAGAAGACACGATCGCAGGGCCAGCTGGAGGGCCAGTCAGATGTGAGGCGGTAATGGTAGACAGAAGCAACGTCTAATCAGGATTGGAGGGTAGCGAGGCGATGATAGATTCCAGATCACCACCATGGCGCAGGCGAACGGTGAGATGGAGTAGCGCCTGACATAAATGATGTTATTACGTAACCAGGCGCTGTGCAAGCGCCTTTCCCTGACGGTGGTTCTAGCCGCATTGAGTTCACGATGAACTGAAGAATGCAATCTCTTGTTTAAGTCGATCCAAGTCGGAAACCAGCAAGAGATTCAAAGACCTCATAGTCATCAAGGGTGCGAGGAATCGGTGATGAAGTATTTTCAAGCTAATAATAGAATACTCTATATGACACTCAGGAGCAATTGATTCCCATATTTTCTCTCACCTCCTCTCTCCTGATTATTTCCATCAAAGACAAAGAAACTCATAGTATAAATTATTGTGTGCGAAATATACAGTGGTCAGATCTAATCAGAAACAGCATTTAATTAGTAATTTGATTCCGCTTCGAGAATGTATATTTAGATGAGTTATCAAGAGCGTTTCTTGCAGTGTAAACATCCAACAAAGGGATATCCTCCCTGCAGTTAAATTCTTGGATTAGGCTGCAAACTAAACGCGACTATAATCACCGAACTATAGTCACCGAAAAGTAAGTTCGAAGCAACTCAACTCATTAGATAATTTATTTGAAAAATTCAAAAAAATTCTACTGCCAAACATTAAATAAAATTTTGAGAAATAAACGGGCGGAGAGGCGCCAACAAACGCGATCTTCTGTTCAGCCAAAACCTCAAAAAAATTCAATTTATTATATAATTATAAAACAAATAGAAAATCAAATTGAAAATGAATTTAGAAACTCTTCTGACTCTACAACTTTAACTTCTCGTTTGAAATTGACCTTACCTCCTTCTAAAATTTCTTACTCCTTAAGCATAAACCCAAATAACTAAACCCTAAAAAACTCACCTGTCAATATTCCGTCAACTTTTCCTGAACTCTCTCAAAGTAATCATTTCTCTTATATAAATCTATCCACCAGTCATCTACTTTCGAACCTTCTGAAAATAATTTTTTATTTTTTGTTTTTGCTTCCATCAAATGAATAAATTTATGTCTCTCATCCTAATCTTTTTAATTCAAATGATTTAGAAGAATTATTTCCTCTAAATCTTTAATCTAATTCTAATTCTTCCAAGTTTCAAATATTCAAAGCCTATCTTTCTAGATATTTCCCTATAATCAAAGAATTATAATCCTAAATCCTAAAACCTACGAACCCTTCCCCGTTTCCATTTTTATACCCCGAACTAGCCTCTTCCTCTCCTGACTTAAAAGCACAATATCACAATTTATATGCACAAACATTTGGTTTCCCAGCTTAATTGAAAGAACTTATGTGAAAAATGAACAGAAGATAGATCAAAATTATAATTACCTCTTAAGATCCTGTTTAGAAACCTCCGAAATAATATAAAATCGCGAAATACAACACAATACAATACAACATTTTACATTAAACTAGACGCTATTTAAATAAACTTAGTTTAGTTTTAAGAAATTTAAATTATGTACATTATAATAGAATTTATTAAATAAAGATCCTTTATGTAAAATTAATTGAATGAATTTATTTAAATCCTTGATCGCATTTCTTCTCTTATAAAGTACGGTTCTATCCCAGGCCATAAGGAATTGATTTAAAAATGGATCAACGGGTGTACTGTTTCAAAACAGAGTCATCGCGTTTACTTCTGTTTCAAAATTTAATTCGATTGTGTTTGTGATAACGCGCGATAAGGCATTGATCTTCTGCCTTGGTTTGAAACATTAATCCAAATCCCTTCCATGCACCTTCTAATTCCCGTGAAACAAAGATTTCTGGGGCTCTAACGTATACATAATGTCCAAACATAATAAGTGTAACATAAGAGTATAAACATAATAAGAGAAGAAGAACAGAGAGAAAGAGAGAAAGAGCGAAAGAGCTAAATAAATTATAATAATTATGTTATTAAATAAAAATTATTATATTATTAAGTTCACAACAAATAAAATTGTTTCAATAATAAATAAATTAAATATAAATTCACGAGGCGATAGGAGTCAGCGCTAGAACTAAGTTACACAGTAATATAAAATATAATAATATAAATATATAAATAAATTTAATTAATTTCTGAACGTTTTGGCTCTGTTTCGAACTATCTTCAGCAGAAAAATATAAAGCATTACCACAATGGAAAAAATACAGCTGAATTATAAATCGCAAAATTATATTTCATGCGTTTCCAAATACAGATTGTGTGGGCCATACAGTGAGACGTGACCATCCTCAACATTATTAAATCATTTTATTATGGAATGTAGTAATGCTACCAAAAAGGATAAACATTTGGTGAATTTGATTCACAATTAATACATCGGGTCTAATTATAAATAATTATACTTTATTTAATTCAAATCAATCTCAATTTTCTTATATAAGGTTTCTAAATAAGTGCGAAAAATTTGAAGAAATGTAATGATGATTTTTTCGAAAATGAAGAAAAGAAGGGTTTTAGATGATAATTTAGGGCCATTTAGGGCTGTTAAAAAATTCTAATGAAAAATTAAACAAATGCTGCTACTTAAAGAATTAAATAAATGTTGCTAGCTTGATAACTTTAAAACGATACGTATATATACCTTTTTTATTAGCAGAAAATGTTCATTAAATTTTGTTTTTCTAATTTATATCCAAAATTTGAAAAAAAAAAGACTAATTTTTCTCCCCATAGGAATTGAACTTCTCAGAGAGAAAGATGTAAAGGAATTTACACTTATAAAAACCTTCCTTAATTTTTGACAATGAATTTATCATCTACTAAAATTTTTTGTCAATTATTTAGAAACATTCTATATAAGTACTTTAAATATGTTTAATAATATGATTTGGGCGTGCGTGTGTGAAAAGTTTTATTGAGAGAAAGAGAGAGAGAGAAAGAGAGAGAGAGAGAGAGAGAGAGAGAGAGAGCGAGAGAGAGAAATGCAGCGATTATATAAATTATAAACGGAATTTATTTATATAACGACCGACCTTCATAACACAATAAAATTACATAAATCATTTTGAATCCTTAAAGTACTTATATAAAAAAATGAGATTTTTATTATTATTTTTAAAATTTTAAAACAATAAAAAATAATAACAATCAAAAAGATACAATATATAAATATATATTATGTTATATAATAATATATATTATGTTGTTTAATAGAAATAGAATAATACAAATACAACTTTTATATGTATATGATTTATTTAGTAAATTGTAAAGTATAAGTATTAACATATTTTCAAGCATATTTCTTTCTCTCGTACCTTGGTTGTAATATATACCCTGTGAGCAATCTATCAGCAATAATAGCTTCTTTCTGAATACTCTAGAGGGCACGTAGATTCAGTTCTAATTTCTTCATTTGCGCTCATATGAAGATTCTCTCTCCCTCTTTCTCTCTCTCTTTCTCTCTCTCTCTCTCTCTCTCTCTCTTTCTCTTCTTTCCCTCTTCGTTATTTATAATTATTTATTTTCCAAAAATATACTAAAAATTATCGCGTTTATATGACTTACAAACTCTTGCATTCTATATAGAATGGATTCAGCCATGTTTTACCATTCGTTGCTTCAATTAGTATTTAATATACATCTTCAATTTTCCTAAAGGTTTCTACTGTTTCTACTATCTGCAATTTCTTTTTAAAAGTTTTTTCTATCTGAGTTCTCGTCTTCCCTCGTGTCTCCGGTAACGCCATCATTACAAAAAAGTGCCAATAATAGATATTATACAATAAAAGTAAAAGGTGGCATTTCTATTTTGCGTTATCATCACTGGATATAATTGTATGATGATGCAGTTATATGAATTGATAGTAGTGATAAGTGACCCAAGAACATTTATGTACTTAGTAGGACATAATTCTCGAATCATGGACCAAGGCACCATAAGAAATCCGAAAGATCCGAATCCCTGCGATGTATCGATTAATTGTGAATTCTGTAGTAGATATATTAATAAATTTTTTCAAGAACCTCTTTGAAGAAGTTATAATATCAAGAAGTTAATAAAATTCAAAATTCAATCTCTATATTGGAGTTCAACTTATATCATTATCATAATTATAACTTTCTTAAAATTGTTAAATAAGAAATTATAAATTTTTTGAAAATCTTATTTTCTTACCACATAAAAAAGGATGCAAACGAGAGGTACAATCGCAGCCAGTATCCTCAAAAAATTGTAAATACATTGTTAAAGCGCTCAAAGAAATTGATATACTGATACCGGATACAATTGAAATAGTTCGACGACCTATCCTAAAATTAAAAAAATATTTATTATATAGAATTTTCACGAAACATTTCCAGTGCGAAACATATCTATGTTTAATGTAATAAATGCAAGATTGAAAGTAATTACTGCCATTACCGTTTTTATTATTTTTTTCGGTAACAATCATTACTTTCTTTTTTCTATCTATATATATTAATAACAGTAACATTTTTATATTTTTATAATAACGATAACAAATTCAGACATTACTTTATTAATCCCTTATTATTTTTATAGCTTTTCAATACAATGTATTATTTTTATTGGCTAGAAAAAAAATTAAATGTTATAATAATACTCGATTGTTTGCACAGCAGAAATATATATACGTAAGTTAATATAACAAGCATTTATGAGATATTCAAAATGTAATATTAATATGTTTAACGATAAATTAATTAAAAATTTGATACAAATTTCAACTCACAGAATTTTTATCAGATTGAATAATAAAATAGAAAACTATAGTTTGACATAATAACTTTAAGATAAAAATACAAATCTATATATTCAAGATGAAAATGAAAATCTATATACGATCAGCTGTCATTTTCTTCCATAAATCTTATGTTCATTGGAAAGAACTTTCTTACAACACCCATGTCTAAAACAGATCGACAATTATGTAATAATGTTTATAATGGCATGAATCAACAAGCATAATCGCACGTAAGTTCATTGTAAAGTTAAGGATATGAATTGGTCTGAATCAAATATAATCAATCAAAAATTTTCAATAAAAAATCAATAAAAAATTTTAAAAAATTTAATAAAATAAGGCAATAAAAATATTGCGTTTTTTTTTAAAACAAACTTATAATCAAAGTGTGATAAAAATCCAAATTTAAAATAATTGTCTAGTAATTGTTAGAGCTTCTATTTCAATCACATTGCGAGAAAGGACATGTGTTTACCGTAATATATTATATATATTGTAGAAAACAATAGTGCAGGGTAGTGTGTATTATCTCAAAAAAGAAACGCATTACTGTTATCGTTACTTTTTGAAAAAAGTAATTCGTTATCATCACTCGTTATCAATTTTAAAAAGTATGCGTTACTTTAAAAGTAATGATTCGTTACTTTTTCGTTATAAGTAAGTTATTAGATTTTAAAATTACATTAGCTGATAATTGATTTAATATCAAATGTGAAATAAATATTCAAACTTAAAACTCTCTACTATTTTGTATTAGGTGTAGAAAAAAGAAATCCATTATTTTTGATGAAATTGAATGGAAAAATAATGGATTTCTTTTTACTACACCTAATATATAAAGCAAACTTTTCTATTAAATTTACACGCACAACATTTTAGATTTCAAATATGTAGCAGATACATGAAATTTGAAATGTTGCAGATACATATATAGCGTATGAATTATATACCAGATACATGTTTAATACCGATGAATGTCCATCTATAGAAGGTACGTAATTTATTTACATATCAGATACATAAAATTTGCAATGTTATAACTATATAGCAGATTTATAGCAATATATAAGGCCTGGTTGCATCAATGTTACTTTGACTTTAAGCGAAACTTAAAATTCTCTTTGTCTCGTTTTAAAGCGAAAAAGAGACAGACAGATAGAATTTTAAATTTCTCATTTAAAATCAAAGTAACGTTGGTGCAGCTGAACCTAAGTCATTTATCAGATATGTATTAATGAATAAATTTCCGTGTATGGTATAGATACATAATTTACATTACATAGTAAATATTAATACATATGACAATATATATTTTTATTAAATACGTAAATTATGTATTTGATATAATATATTGGGAGTACAAATTAGTTCGGTCCGTTTCCCTAGATGGCTCCAGCTGTTGTGAATGGTTTATAGTAACAGCTGATATTGGCGATTTCAGAAAGGTTAAACATCTGCTAATAATATTCAATTTATATGGCTTTGAGTTTCATACAAAAACCTTGATTTTTACTACTGTTTGAAATGTCGAATTTTGTGTTAACCAAGCAGCATTTGCGGGAGGTTTTGATTTTCTGCTTTAATTGGAAGAAAAGTGCGGCTGAAGCCCATCGAATGCTTGTCGAAGTTTATAGTGACTGCTCTAAATCATGTAGGGAATGGTTTCGACGTTTCAAAGATGGAAATTTCAACGTTGAAGACAAGCCTCGTTCTGGACAGCCAAAAAAATTCGAAGACAAAGAATTAGAGGAATTACTCGAAAAATCAGAGTCAAACGCAAGAGGAGCTTGCAGAATCATTGGGGGTAACTCAACAAGCCATTTCTGTACGATTGAGAGCCATGGGAATGATTCAAAAACAAGGAAATTGGGTGCTTTATGAACTGAAACTAAGAGACGTTGACGATTTTTCACTTGCGAACAGCTGATTCAAAGATAACAGAGAAAAAGTTTTTTGCATCGGATTGTGACTGGAGATGAGAAGTGGATATTCTACGACAACCCCAAGAAGAAAAAATACTACACTAAGCCCGGTCAAGCATTGCCATCGATCTCAACATCAACACAATGGTCGAACATTCATGGTTTGAAGATCATGCTCTGTATCTGATGGGACCAAAAGAGTTTTGCTTACTATGAGCTGCTGAAATCTGGCGATTCCATTACGGGCGATCGGTATCGGCTACAATTGATTCGTTTGAGCCGTGCATTGCGAGAAAAACGGCCCAAATACGAGCAAAGACATGATAAAGTTATTCTTCTTCATGACAACGCTCGGCCTCATGTCGCTAAAGTCGTAAAAAAATATTTGGAAACGCTCAAATGGGATTTACTGCACCCGCCGTATTCTCCGGATATTGCTCCTTCTGATTACTGGTTGTTTCGAAGGATGTAACAAGTCACCGGTTCACTTCTTTCGCAGAAATTGAAAATTGGCTCCAAAATTGGATCGCCTCCAAAGACGAGTCATTTTTTCGAGATGGAATTCGAAAATTGCCTGAGAGATGAGAAAAAGTAGTAGACAGCGATGGACAATACTTTAATTGATCTATTCATTCATTTTGTTTTGAAATAAATGCACAAAAAAAACGAACCGAACTAATTTGTACTCCCAATTTAAGTCCTAAATAAACAAATAATTTCCCATAATATGATTTATTTTCCCATTCTGGAACATAATTTTCTCTTTCGTGAAAAGGAGGAGGACAAGGAGTAGTTTTCCTGATAAAGGATTACAGCTCAATAATCGGTTTTTTTAAACTGCAGCCTGTTAGAAGGAAAATTATTTGCCCTTTTCACGATAGAAAGAACCATAAGTATTATAAAATCGGAAAATAAGGCTTTTTATGACGGAAAAAAGTCTTTCTTATTAAAAAAAACAGATGAATTGTAATACAACTATTCGCCTAAATCTTTTTTGTTTTAATAAGTAATAATAATATACAAAGTAAGTAAAATGTCCCAGACCGATGAAATATCTCGAAAGCTAAGCATTTCCGAAAGAAATATTTCCTATAAGAGTTGTAAGATTTTAAATGATCTATTCAGTTCTGATCTGGTTAGTTTAATCTTAGGTGACGTCGCTAAAGTTAAACCAAGGTCACATCAACTTTTTTTAAAGGGCATACTCTGTTTTTGATTCCAGAATCTAATACCTGGAATCAAGAGCTTTTCAAAACACTACAATAAAGTTATTTTTGATATAATATTTTGATATAATATTTTGATATAATATTTTTCGAGTTATAAGGCTAAGTTACATACCGTCGGCATTATGCAAAGTGTTCAATCGATGGCTTTAAGACCTCTTAAATGCTATTTAGAATCAGGTTCTGAATAACATTTGTTAAGATCAAGATCATTGGAGATTGTTTTTATTTTCATTTTTGCTGAAAATTCATTTTTATAAAATAGTTCTTTCTAACGTGAAAACTATGTTCCAGCAAGGGATAATTTCTCTGCTAAGGGGTTGCAGCTAAAAAATTAAAGATTATATATTTTTGTACCAGATTTGTGCCAGAATTATATTCATTAATGAAGATGTAGTCCTATTTTTAATGACTTACCTTTTGAGTGCAGACTAGTTGTGGGATTGTTTTGGGAGTAAGGAATGGAGCTCGAAAAAGATTTAAGAGTTCATAAAGAGCTTCTAATTTTAAGTCTAGAAGTGATTTCCTATTATTAATTTTAAAGGAGGGGGAGAGCTAAGACCTTGGACGTCTATTGAACTCCCATTTTTAAATTAAGATTCCTGCTAATCGGGACGAACTCAAAATTTTTTTGCGGGGTTTGAAATTATAAATTGCTTCAAATTCTGAGCTATGCGTTCTTTTATTTTGACATAGTGGTGGAGGGGGGGAGGAGCAGCTGGACAGAGTGTAAAATAAAATAGATAGAATAATGCGATACAAAATATACATTTGCATATTCAATACAAAATATACATTCTCCTATATACATATATTGTATATAAAACATTATTTTCTTTTTTTTATTATATTGTAATGAACAACGTACAGTTGATAAATTTTTTTTTATTATTATTTCGTAAATGATCATATATATGTATTAGGTGTACAACTTTGCTTCCGCCGTTTTCCTATAGATGGCTTTAGCGGTAAGTGGTGGTCGAAATAAATAGATCATAGACGTCATACAATAAACTTGGGCATCTGTCAACATAAC
>Ga0157363_1002523_pt1 | contig 16193 bp, 12 predicted proteins | sample AttsexASBM1_FD_111477 | JGI IMG/M metagenome (GOLD analysis project Ga0157363, IMG submission 111477) | Fungus gardens microbial communities from leaf cutter ant in Ribeirão Preto, State of São Paulo, Brazil - Atta sexdens ASBM1 | ecosystem: Host-associated > Fungi > Mycelium > Unclassified ...
ACTCACTGCATCTTTTATACATAGGCTGGTACATTCTACAAGATTTCTTATTAAGCATGAGGTAAAACAGAAATGTAATGACGCTTGCTCGACATTAAATCGCGATCTGGATGCTAAAGATTGACAAGCAATATATTAAAACGATTGCGTATTTAAGATGGATCGTTATACCCAAACCACATTCCGGACTACATAGAAGACGTAACGGCATGATATATAATAACAAGCTAGACTCTTTGGCAGTCGCCGAACCGCGCGCGTGTAAGAAGGTATACAAAGAAAAAAAGTGTTAATGTTGGCACGATCGTTATATAGATGACGAATGTTACGTGGCGAATGATTGCCTCAATGGCCGCTTATTTTGCAATACCGTAAATTCTCAAAATATCTTGTACGTGCCACATTAGAAGACAGAATGGCCAGTCGAAGCTGTCTTATCCCATGATTGAATAAGTATTCATCATTGCGTTTTGCGCAAGTAATAGTCTTAAAAATGAAAACCTAATTACACAGCGAGGTGGAGATGATAGGTGTGTTTCTAGCTACCAATCGCACGACTTCTTCGAGAAGGTGAACGTTATCTCAATCGGATTACGAGACGAGCGGAACGTGACGTGTTATGGATTCGCAGCGTCATCGGAGGAATAACGCGCGACGTGCGCGTTTCGATCGAGATTTCCGTGGCAAAAAGCATGAGAACGCGCATCGAAAATAGAAATCTCGTTGCATTTGTACAAGTATCGCGAGAAAGCCATCTGAGAAAGTCCGATTCTGTTGCGTGCCCTGAATGTGATATGTATTCGAGATAGATCAATAAATATATATATGCTAATAATTAGATAATGAAGAATATAATTGCTTGTTGCAAAAATAATTTCACTGATATAAGCGATTTTGAAAAATACTTTGGTACTCTTGAGAGTTGCCTCGATATATTCATACAGTTTACTTATCCAATTATACGTGTATAACTTTTCTCAGATATCAGGATGACATGAAGATTATAAAATGATTAGATAGTTCCATTTGCGTTGCATTAACGTTGCTACTCAATATTTTATTTGCACTAATGGTGACAATCGCTTACGTTGCAACTCTGTCGCTACCTCGAACGCGTCGTCATTCCTGACGCGGAGGAACTATTGAAATTCTCGATCGAGCCACTTGCACTTGTGGATCTGTGCCCTCTCTTCCTCGTAGTGGAATGAGTTGTAGGCTTAGACGTGGAATGACGGTAGGAAATTATGCGGATGTCCAGCTGGGATAATGGCGTCCGCGACAAACCATCGTCTCTCTCAAGTACGATTGACTTGGGATTCCGTCAAGTCCATGCTGACGGATGTTATCTACGATCAATGTGCGAACATATTTACAATATTGACATTCTAAGATAAAAGATTGTCGAAAGATGTGATGAGAATGATGTCGAAATAGAGATCGAATCCTAACAATACAACTCTCAATTAAAATTTTTTAAATTTTTAGCTTGAAATCTCACTTAAAGATTAAAAATTGAGCCACTCTTTTTCAAGATTGGTTCGATTTTCACTCTTTAGAGTGAGATTCCATTTCAAAAAATTTAGAGAACACAGAATCCGATAAATTATCATTTATAAAATATAAGTAGGAAAAATCGGAAGCGGAAAAATTGCCAAGTCCTTGAAATTAATTTGTTTCGAGGCAATCAGACTATCTATCGTGATACACATATATCGCTACTGTTGACAAATGATGCTATTATTGGTTCTAATGATGATTTCGTCTCCCATTAAGGTAGCACAAGATCGTCGTTACCACTATCAACTGTCAACCCATGTTCCCTTAACTGCCAACGACTTTTGGTCGACTTTAACGAGTACCACCTGACGCCACAACTGCCCCTAAGAAGGCAGTTGTCTTCGGGTGAATGTACAGGGTAGCGGCGGTAGGTGAAAGACGCAAGGGTGGAAACGTGGGGCAGATGCCGCTTGTGTACGCGATTAGAAACGAATTTTTTCGAATAATAGGCCGAGGGAAGACGGATGGGCCAGTTTGCATTAAGTCTGAACGCATTGCTGCCGATCTTATCCTTTCGATGTAAAGATATCTCGTTATCTCTGGGAAACGAATGTCGTTGTTGGCAGGAATTAAACTTTGGAACTTTGTGCGCGATTATTTATGTAATCGAGCCAATTAACGAGAATATGAATGTATGTATATAATAAAAAAAGTTTGATCAGCACATCGTATACATGGTGATTGCAGGACACCTTGTCATGTATATAAGAATTAACTGGGGAATATTGTCAAAATATCGAAGCATTAGTTTGCGTGTCACTTTATCACGAATCTTGGTGAATCAATATAATGATCGAATTAATTAGCAGATTATTCCTGTAAAAAATGACACGCGCGCGATCCTTTTCTTATCGATGTAATAATCTAGTTCGACGAAAGTGATACCTTCGTAACAATCAATGAACACGTAATGGAAAGGGACACGTTCACAGAGGAATTGGCAAATGGGAGTCAAATCATTTTAAAATTAATAGAGCTAATTTCGTTTGAGTAACGCTCTTAATGCCGATTGTAATACCATCCATGTTTTACCGCGCTGACGAATAATTGCGATGATGATCTCTAATTTACTTGCGATTATATTGAATCTTCGTAGCTCATGTAGATATACGTTACATGTATTTCATTGCGTGAGTACGCGAATAGAATCCTAGAAAGAAAAGCAAGTAGACCGGAATGCGAAGTTTGCCGCCGACGAGGAATATCAGGAAGACCCATCATTTATTTCGCTTCCTGACATGTACATGCATCCAGGAAGATCATACTCGGAGCAGAAAAATTATCAAACAAGATTTCCGAAATATTATCAAATTGCCTATAAATATCAGTCTTTCGCTTACAACTATCCAAAGAGGTTCATTTTTTATTCAAAATTAGACATATGATCCATCGGCTGCCAGAATAAGAAATGTATGGCGCCAGAAATTTTCTTGGCGCGGTAATTTATAACGCTCCTATATATATCTACCTATTTTAATTCTCTCAATTTCATCCCATACTTCCGCTCTCTCGCCGATGTCTTCGCACAATGGAAGCCGTCGGCTTCGCAGATCGTACTCTCCGCTCGAAAATCATGCTCGTCACTTTTTGCACCGAGCAACTCGCCAGTCATTAGCCACGCCGGCAGATCTATCATTATTGCGTACGAGCGTCTATCTGTAATTGGCGAATGTAAACACAGACTGTAACCCGCTGCGCGTGTGTCGATAGGTGGGATCCCCACGAATGTATACGTGATTTACGTGCTGGTGACCACAGAATATTATCCCATTCACGATTTTTGAAGGAAGAATACGCGTATGATTTTTCATAATACGTGATAAATCGATCCATTACATATTTCGAATTTAATTAGCTTGAAATATCATAGTTTGCATCGACTAAAAACTAAAAATAAAAACTAAACAAAAGACTAATTAATTTGTTGATAATAGTAATAAAATTGTGATTTCATTTAATGACAAAATTATTAATATTAATTATTTAATTAATATTAATAATTTTTTAATAATATTAATAATTTAATGAGATTAAAATGAAAGAAAAAAAATGAAGAAAAGAATATATTATATTATATTATATATATATATATATATATACATTCTAAAGCTTTCAAAATTACCCGACACGCTTGATTACTGTTCAATATACACTTCTCTACTCCGTCTATAAAACTTAATATTCTCGGGAGAGATGTAATGAAACGTTATTTCTTAGCCCGTTCGTCTTTCATTTATCACTGAAAGCAAGAGCAACTTTTCCATCATAATAAAGTAGCTCTTAAATAATATATAAATATTCAATACGCGCGGGATATCTTGTCCTTGAAGAAATGTAATAAATGCAACAAAACAGATTGGCTGAACGATTTGTACCTCATGACAGTTTTGTGCGATCCACGAACCGTGATAAATCATCACCCTCGGTGATAACTACAATCCTCTATCGTAGTGTCAATGGGAAAAGTTACTTAGTCTGACGAGTCTGGCTTATCTGGCGAGCCTCACCTGAATATGAATAGCCTCCTCGTTGTCGTCCTTGTGATCGTGGTCGTCTTCACCGTCTGATTATATTCCTCAGTTATCTCCTCGCCGGGCGTTGAAGTCTCTCGAAATTGCGCTCACTGAACACCACGCGGTGGCTCACTTCACCGTTCGGGTGGCCCGTCGCACCGTTCACAGTAGTCTCTCATACCCGCACACGTTTAAATTGTCACAGCACCACCTGATGTAAACCTCTTTTGAATGACTTTGCTAATTCGCGATTGCGAATTAGTTTCCCAAATGCACCGAAATCATGGAATGATTCTCGAATGATTTTCAATGATGTTGAAGAGAAGATTCAAGATTCCGATAGAATCATCGTAACCCTGATAACGTTGTAGCTCGATGCAGCTGGGCGACGTGGTCAATCACCGTGGATCAGGTGTCCATTAAGAATACTCGGCTCGTTGATCACCGTTGCCGTGCGAAACCTTCCGGATCGCTGATCCCGCTGATCGCGTGGCTGGACGCGTGGTGCTTGCGGGTGGGGGTGGCGATGTGTCGTCTTGGTGAAAGAGAGAGAGAAAGAGAGAGAGAGAGAGAGAGAGAGAGAGAGAGAGAGAAAGAACCAAGTCACAGGTCTCCGATATATCGGCTATGATTTTCGACGGAGTGATAATCGACAATCGGTTCAGTTGTGATTAGTGATGGAAATACACACAAACGTGGGTTGCAGACTTCTCTTATCGAAATCGAACGAGTGATACAGCCAAATAAAAACTTTTGCTTTCGTCACTTCTTTCCATAAACTCTTCTAAACTTCTAATCGGGTCGATGTATCTTGAAGATATAATCCTTCAATCTATCTTGGATTTTCCATCGTCGAAACAAAGTGTCTTCTTTGAACTTTGGAATTTAAAGGATTCCAGGAAACATCATCCGCTACACGAATTGTTGAAGAATACACTCCGAAGAGTAGCAACGCATTTAAATTCAACATCCGAGCAAAGTCGCGATCCAATTGTTGACGAGTGACAAAGGAAACGTCAAGCTCCGAGCAAATCTGACTCGAGATAGTGTTGAGGACGTCGAAAGGACAGGACACCTTCGCCTTACAAGATTTCCCCGTGCAAGAGTCCAAAATTTCGTCGCGGTCGACGGATGACGACGCGACGCGCCGATGCGTGATGGAGGGCGAGTAGCCGGGGGTCTTACGCGGTTCGCGTTCGAAGTTGGGCCCGTGCGCGTAACCGTCGTACCGGTCCTAACGTCGTCGTGTCTACGTTCGTCGTTCTACCTCGTGGAGCGTGCAGCAGGAGGCGTGCTGTCCCGGACTGGACTAGCCTGGGCCTCTGAAGTAGAGAGGGCCGGTCGCGCTTCACCTCCGCTTCGCCGACCTCCCTCCACTGTGCACTACGTTGCTTTAGGTGCCCCTCTCTCTTTCTTTCCGTCGGTCTTGCGCGGGGCCCTCTCCCTCTCACCTGAGGCCTTCGTGTGCCGTGGCGGAACGCCGCTGCTTACCTGTAACTCCCTCTCCCTTATGCCGCGACCTCTCGCGATATCAGTGGGCCGTGAGCAAGAGAGACAAAGAGACAAAGAGAGAGAGGGGGAGAGAGAAAGAGAGTAAGAGACGTTTAGCGCGGGGGAATAGAGGAAGAGGGGAAAGAGAAAAGGAGAGAGAAAGGAGAAGAAAGAGAGAAGTATGATGAAAAAGAGGCCCCTCTCTTTTCCCTTTCCCAGTCTTCTTCGTATACTTATACCACGACGCCCCCATCGTGATATGACAAGAACATCTTTTGCGACCTCATCTGATGATTTTAGGAAGGAGTTTGTCAAAAAGGGAATTTGTCGATAAAGATTGAAGTGATTTACTTATAATCATATCAAGATTAATCATTTGTTTACTGAAAAAACTGATAACGCAAAAGGTATCTTATGTTTATGTGTATTTTAATAACATAGGACCAACAGTTATTATAATAGAAGTCATTTGATTGTGAAATATATCACTTTATGACCAAGTTGAACTCATTTTTTTTTTATTCTTTCTTTGTTGTTATAGATAAATGAATAAGTTGAATAAAAGAAATATTAAATGATTGTTTGTTGCAATATTGCATTAGACAACTATGACAAATTAACAACAATGCTATTAAAGATACTGATTTTTTACCATTGCATTTTAGAAGGCGAGAACAACGCAAACTGTGCTAGAAAGGATAAAATAGCTATTTAAAGTCGTATCCATAATGCGAATCGATGTACTTAATGTGCCATGTTTCCTCGACTTCTAACAGCCGTCGGAACATTTATAACGTTAGAGTGGTTTGAGCATTGAGGTCAATGATGGGTGAAATTAAAACATCGATCTTGCGAAAATACGATAAAATAGAAGTCGACTCACATGGAACATCTTTTTGGAAATAAATGATTGGACTCTTTTTCTCTTTTGAAAATTTTACCGCGTCATCGAACAATATTAAATGATGAAAGAAATAAACATTGACAATTATACTAGAAGGAAGTTTGTTGATAAAGATTGAAGTGATTTACCTAACATTAGAATTTATTTGATTGCTTTTTATAATTATGATTGTTACACCTAATCTTGAGGATCCCTCACTGTGGACAAGATCGAATAAATCGAATAAAAACAGCAGAGCATTAGTCGTTTATTTATCTTCTTTATGAATTTAGTTCTTTGTAACTAAATTACGCTGCGTGGATTAGGTCGAAAGTGGTGATGAGGTTCTGTTAAAGAAAACCTAGACACTCGATAAATAAGTCGCGGTTCAATCGCCATTTGAGGAGAAAGCGTTTCGATCCACCAAAGAACGTCCTATTCCAGATACTATTTAACTTCGATTTAAAGTTAAATTACAGAAAGTGGCAAGAATCTCTCCGCCTCTTATCTACGCGAAGATCCATAAACGAACTTTTGATTTCATCCACGTCACTGATATTCTATGTACGTCAATATCATCGATGATGACAGAACGGAAGATGGCTTAATGATCACCCTTTTAATTACGGTGCATACTACCGCCAATCAAATCCCGCCGAAAAAGTCCGTCGTGGCGATCCACGCGCGGCGGAATCCACAAAGTTCACACCGTCACCGTTATGGGCGGAACCGAGAGAGCCGGAACCATGCTTCCTGAACAGAACAAAACTTTTCTCCCGCTCTTCCTCCGTCACCGCCGCTGCCACCGTCAGCTAAATTGAACTTTAGACAAAGTTGCTACATGCAGCCGCGTTCATATTATACCGTCAAATACGAATCAACGCCCGTCTCTCTATCATCAAATCGTGGGCGTGTGAAACGGAAGCGAACTTAAATTCGGTACATGTCTGACCTGAACTGTTAGAAGTCGAGTAGAACTCCAATTGTGAATACAATAATCTCAGTAAAAGTTGATAGGTAATATTATGTGCTTATCTAATGCATTGCGCTAATGTATTCGTGTGACTCTTCTACATTTAACAGATGCTAGAAAGAAGATAGATAGAAATATATGAATAATTGAATAAAAAATTGTTATTCTTGAAAACGTGTCATAGCCGGTTTATTTCGATGCTCGAAGGAATTAGTGCCTTCGGACTGTGCAATTAAATGTAATTCGCGACGCAATTAGATGTAATTCTGGAAAAGGTCTTCTTAATGAAGATGAAGTCACACGTGCGCGCAACCTGTTGTCACAAACTGCTTCAACGGTCGTGCCGTAAAAAGCAACGCGCAACACCTCACTGCGTTCGCTTTAGTCGAATAGTTATGCACCCTTTACGCTACCCCTTACGCTGTGCCCACCGTCTGCAACAGTTCTAATACCCGTGTGTTCTACGAGCGTTCGTTGCACTTGCTGAAACAGCTGTGGCACCTGTGCCCGCTAGTAAGGTGCAACGTTCCCTCGTCCACCCTTGTCATACGGTCAGTTCATCAACTTTCATCGTTCGACCCCATAATATTCGCCAGACTAGATCACTCGACCTGACTTAATGATATCTCGATCTTGATACTCGCTTCCCTCGTGCGCTCGTCTTCTTTCCTTCTCCCGCAGCATTTGCCGGCCGACGGCAAACGATCACCACGACGCGCAAGCGAAATGCGTTGGAAGGATACATATCTCCTGCTCTTATGCATCGGAATATTTATAATGAAAATGTGGATATTTAACAAGAATTTTATTTACCGTTTCGTTAAAGTAATTCTATAATTTATAATTAGTGAATTCCAGAATTAAAGGATATATCTCAGCTCTTGTTCTCCTTCCGAACAAAATTTCTCGTCGTATGCTGATAAAGTGTACTAAAATTACGTAGTTTCACCAATTGTTACCATTTCGTTTTTTAATCGTATACTAAAAGGTTGAAACTAAATAAAATTATAGATGAAAACCACCTCATTACGAGGTAACCCTTTAATAGAAGCATAAAACGTAAATGACTATGGATGAGAAACAAAAAATCGATGACGAGGAGAAGTAAGGATTAAAATTCGTTTTTTTTGTTCACATACTCTTTAAAATTTGTATGAACTTTCTACAATAAATAAACCACTCGTATCATACTGATAGTAGATCAGAATCATAAATCATAAATCTCAGGAAATTTATATTCAGAATAAATCATATTAGATCGTTACATCACAATATTTCAGAGAAAGGTGGTAATTCTTAAGGCAAATAACAATAATGATTGATCAGTCATAACGTAATCTAAATTTTAAATCGTAAGAAATGAAATTTGACTATTTCCACAGTCATTGATTACTGACTTATTGTTGCAACTTGGCATACTACTGACTCGCTTACATCTTATTTTTTGCTAACAGCTTATTATAGAAAGTCCATTAGAGAATTTTCAATTTAAGAGCGAGATTTCACTCTGCAGAGTGAGATCTCGCTCTTAAATTGAAAATTAAGCGACTCTTTTTTAAGACTGGTTTAATTTTTTCTCTTTAGAATGAGATTCCACTCCAAATAATGTAGAGAGTAACATCCTGTAATAGCTGAAAACAAATTGATGAATTCTTTGTTTCCTCGCACACATTGTTCTCGATAGTGCAGTTTTCGATGTAAACGAATACTCTATTGCCAGCCTCAGACTATGCGTCGCGACGAGCTCAAGGATAAGAGTCAACGAACTCGGAGGGTATCAAAAAGAAGCAAATGAGAAATCGTCTAGCTGGATAGGCGGCCAAAGAAAAAGCGCGGGAAGCACATGGCCCTAAATAGAGTGGCCGAACGAGCGAACGGTGATCAGCTGGTGCTTTGCCCGACGGATCCCGAAAAATGTACACTCCGACCGTTAAACGCCCTTCACCTTTCGCGGAGGTGCGCACATGGCCCCCGGGCCCCAAAGTCTAAGGGCAGAGTGGCGCGCCGCTTCTCGAAGACACGCACGCGGCGCGCCTCCCCGCCTGGTATTCGCATTAATGGTATACATTATTATCGCGCGGTGTTCTTCTGGGGATGGTATATGGTAACGGCCGCGTCAACGGTCCCGGGCACCTGACGCCTTATAACGAGTCGGAGCCCCTTCTTCGTAGGGGCGGGCCCCTTTCTTCCCTTTTCGTCACGATCGCGAGGTCCTCGCTTGGACTGCAAGTCCGGTAGCCGCGACCTTCTTGCACGCGTCTTCCACGATATCGACGTAAAAGGACATGGCACAAATATCAGGTCGTAACCGGATGTTACTTGGAGATTCTTGATAAGGTAATTAGATAATTGACCAAAATTTTCGGTTGATTTGCATAAGCCTCACGCGCGAACCAGAATTATTTAATTAATATATCAACGTACAATCAATTTCTTCGGGGATGAATACATTGTATATGTATAAATAATTGACACGTGTTTTATTCTGAGAGAGAGATAAATATTGAAATCACCGAATCTCCATTATTTTGTGGAGGAAACGTCTTTCAAGGCAGTCAAACGTATCATTAATAATGATACAAATTATGAATAAGTATGTGATGATCTAAAAACTAATTAACTTGTGCATATTAAAAATATCTCAAAAATCTTAAAAGATAGCACAGCAGTTCAAGTGAATTGACCATTAGAGTGTGTTACTTGCAGTCAATAACTGATTCAGATGAAAGATAGAAAAATTCAGAAATCTCATAGCACGATGTACAACCCCGAAGCGAGAAGCTCGCGTGAATTGGTACCTGAACCTGGCCGCGAAACCTTCCGTCGAGGTGAGAAGCCGCTGGCGCGAATTAGCCGCTACATCAACGTATACTTTGATCTCGCAAGATAACGCAACTCAGAGTATGTGCAACGGAAGATAAACGTAAATAAAGACCTTAAGACCGCGACCGTACACCCACGATTTAATGAGAAATTGCATTCGTTCTGCGTATCTGTCGATTACGCGGTACGGAGAGATAAGGGCGGCAACACTGAGCCCGTTTTCTTCCTTTTGGCATTAAAAAGGGAGCGTACGTGGGCAGAGTACCCCTCGAATGTCGATCGACAGCTTGCCCGCGGCATTGGGCGGCACAAGAGATGCGCGAAGCACGGCTCGAGAAATAGAAAATAGAGAAGCTGGTGTTCTACGCGACGGCGGGAGTGAAAGCTAACTCTTTTGTTCGCCACAGGCTATAGTGGCGCAGGCGAATAAATAAACAATATCGCTGTTCAATAAGTTTAGTGAGAAAAGGCAAAGAACATTACGCTTTTTGTTCATGTATACGAAAATAACGATTTTATTGAAATGTAGCTAAAAATTTAGCTACGTACTGATCTAAAAATAATTTTATTGGATTACCAAAATAATTATGTAGGATGTTACAAGCTGGTTACTTGAATGTCAAAACTTTTTCCAGCATTGCTTTCCATACTTGAGTTTCCATCATAATTATTTTTGATGAGCCAACTAAATTATTTGCAGCTCTGTATCTAGCTAAATTTTTTTATAGATGCTTCTTGTAAAATCTCTATAAAAAATTATTCTTTCCATATAAGTTACATCTCCTATGGAAATATACAACGAAAGATGAAAGGGTTTATTTTCATTTAAACATTACGTGTTATCTTATTATTAGGCGAGACGTTGCGTGTAAATAACATCGAGATACTTCTCCAGACATTAGAAACGCAGGAGGAGCTGTCGGATGATAGAACGATAGCGTGGCGTGATGGCCGATAACGATGTGCCACTTTCGCTCGTCAAAGGTGTTTCGAAAATGGATTCTCATCGATCAAGCATATATACGCGTAGATTCATATCGCTTGGAAAAACAATTCCTGGACGGTTGAGCGAACGGCGATGCAATCGTAGGTCGGCAAATTCACCAGCCAACAGCAGGTGCAACTTTCTTCCGACTGCCGGACGTAAGGGTAGGTAATGTCTTTTCTGTCTGTTCCGCTTCCTATTGCCCCACGAGTAATTTTTTTATTTTTATTCGTCACGCTTGCTTCAACGAGAAATTTATTATACACCATGCGCGAATACACCACGAAAGACATTATTATTGGTATGTTGAGTCCCAATATGTTATGCACACGTAATGTTGCGACGTGAATAGCAAGAATTTTATTCATTACGAGAGAGTATATTATAGAATCTAAAAGGTGATGTTTTAAATTAAGTTCGTTCAGAGGAGCATAGTATAAGTAACAGTAGGCTCATTTTGTCAAAAATTGTACTAATAATAATTACTTCTCGCACATCGAATTACATAATCAACAGCATGACGATTATAATGTTCACCATCAATTTTTTCTATTGAAATAAAGGATTGTGATTGGAGTTATAAAATTAATCAATAAGAGCGAAGCAAACTTAGTTAACTTCGCATGGTGAACATTCAGACCAAAAGTGCCGACATAGAGTGAGCTTACTGTTCTTATTTATGCTGTGATTTTGAATACGCTAACATAACGGTATAATATTAATTTTCACGAATTTCTATCGACCGTCAAAATGCTATTTATCGTCTCAAAATACTTTAATCAACCCGTTTCAGCAGCGGATTACGCAGTCACCAGCCTATTTTTATGCTGCCGCTGAATGTAATGAGAAAATAACATAAAATTACACACCATGTCCAAGCGTGTATTATATATTGATCATCGGCTTCGCTGGCACCTTATTCGATTTCCAATTTGAAACGCCTGGTAGGAGATCAATGAAGCTGAAGTCACCCACGTAAAGTATTTTAAATCCTCACATTATCTATCTGAATAATATATTGTTGTTGGATAATACCTTAGAAAATAATAAAGTAAAAATCTCACATATTGTGTACATATAATTTTTTATTTTATTATCTTCCAATATACATATATGTGTAACTTTTTATTTCATTATTTTCTAATAATATTAATAATTATGGCACGTAAATATCAAGTCAAGCGTTAAAAAGATAAAGTTTCTAACTCCACTTTCGTGATGTTCAGGAGAAACGAAGGAACTAAACGGTATTCATAACTTTACGATACTTTACTCCACCGTCACAATATTTATCAACGCATCCTCTCAAGCATCATCGTGAATAGTATGGGCTACCAACTTGCATAAAATATCGTTGGATAAAGATGTTGTTAAGCTCTTAGTGGATACTCAACCGGTCTCTCAATTTAATGCTTCACCCAAACATTCAAGAAAGAGACCATCTTGCCTGGGGCTGCATTTATAGTGGACTCCAGCGAGTGCTAGGAACGGCATACGATGGCGACATAAAACGCACATCTTATGTTTTACGTCTTCATGAAATCACCTTCAAGCGATATATTCGCTTTTTTACATGAATAGCATGGCGTATCGTTGTCAGAGATTGTCTGCAGTTCACTTCCTTGCCAAACGTGCGTATCCTCGACTATTTTACTGGTATCAACCTAGATGTGATTTTATATTGAGATATGTATTATCCACCACGTTCATGAATTTAAAATATCTGCGTGATCGTATCTCTGGATAAATTTATTTAAGCTATCATTGATAATTTTTTACATTTTCAATAATATCGCTGAGATTAGATTGCAAGGAGATTGTATAAACACTGTCATCCTCCATAATCAATTGAAATATATGAATAAAATCTTTAATTCTCAAAGAGATCGGACAGAGTACAAACAGTGCAAATGTTCTATCGTTATGGGAACAGGTTGTTAAGACAGCTTTGCATAACGCAAAAAGCATAAAATAATCAACCAATCAGAGTCTCTTATTTCATGAAAAGGAAAGAAATGAAGAACTTTGATTGGTTCAGTGTCTTATGCATTATGCGTCTCTTATGTATTATGCAAGATTCTGTTCCCGCCCTTACTTTATGGATCTTGGAGGCACGCGTCACAGCAAAGCAACCCGGCGGAGGCGCGATGAACGTAGAAGTAGAAGCTGAAGCAGCCGCAACAAGCTTGTTTGTCACACGCTGACGAATGGTCCGAATGCGACCGAACGCATCCAATAAGCATTCTCTCGGTCATGGAGTTCGCGACCCGACGGATCCGGCCGGTGACTCTTTGCCCGTTGCCGCCGGCAGCAGAAGTAGAGTGGGCCCGACGGTTATGTCGATGGGCGCGGAGAAAGAGGCGAGGAGCGGCTTCGCCGCAGCGCGGTACAGTACGGAGGGAGAGAGAAGAGGCCCCCGGAGGGGCCAGAGAGCAGCAGCGGACACGGCCGCGGGTGATTACATCGCCTGTCGGCGCGGAACTGTCTCCTCCTACCCGCGGCGCCCACCGTGCTCCGATTGGCCGGGCTCCCTGCCGAGGAAACGTACCGGCTTCTCTTTCGTTTCAGCTCACCTCCGGACCTCTCTCGGCACTCTCTCGTCAAGTCTTCTGTCTCTTTCCATGTCGTTCCTCCCAATTGTATATCGTTCCTGCTACGACATGATGCGTTCGTCATTGTTTAGCTCCCGGTACGCCGGTTCTCTTCCCTCTCCATCCCGTAAGTCTCATTTAGCAGTCCTTCGTCGTTCGACATGTCCCATCCTTGTTTCCGTTTTGTCCTTTTATATTCCCCTGCCCTTCTTTTGAAGAGGTCCTCGTCGGTTGCCCGCCCTCGTTCAGTTCTTAAACACTACAAGCGGAGGCCCTGCCCGAAAGGCGACCATTCCTTTTATCCCCACCTAGCTTGTCTATCATGATGAAGAGATGGAGGTGGACGACATGTAATTGTCGAAGGAGTAGATTCGAGATTGAATAAAAAGAATATATTCAGAATGTATTAAAAGAAGAGAGAAGTATAGTATACTCGTATTACTTTCATGTCGCGGAGAAAAAGCACGTAACGTTAAAATCAAAACTATAGTAAAAACTGATAAGAAACCCTTCAATTAGTTAAATGTCACGTTTTATAATCTCATCACATCGAGTTTATGACATAATAGGGACGATAATGTAAACAGGTAGGAAACATTAAAATCCTGCTTTCAAGTGATTTGTTCGCTGCAATCAAAGTGATAAGACTAGCGGATCGAATAGATAACAGTTATTCGATTCTCCATAAAATACATGATAAAAAGATATGTAAATTTGGAGCAAACGAGATGACATGCAATGTGACCGAAGCTAGGAATTTGATTCATCGATCATCGTTTACACGCGACAGGTGTGTATTATACAATCAATGATCGGCAGATTGCCGTTAGTCGGTTATGAACGATGCAAGTGATTAGGTGGGGCGATCAATGTATATCATATAACATATGATAGCAGATAGCAGAAGGACACGAATTTTCAGGAAATTTTCGTATCGCCTTTAAAGTATCGATTCTACAGGCAACAAGATAATTCATGTGATAATGTTGTTGTCACAAGGAATATTCCGTCGCGATCTGAGAAAGCCAAATTTGCATAATGCTTCTCCAGATCGCTACATTGCAATATCTCGATGTAATATCCTAGAATAATAATTAATTTAGGATGGAACTAAATTAACTGGTTGTCACTTTGATAAAATATACCTTGACAATATTTACGGTATAATAACAAACGTAAATAATCCTCACAGTATTTTGTATATGTATATATGTAAATAAATCTATTTTTCAGATAAAATTATATATTAATAAAACGCGAATAATATCAAATCTGAAAATAATATTATATGACTTGAAAATAATATTGTAATTTACAAAAAATTATTTTGAACTGGACTAGATGTTTCTTATTTTTGTATGTTAAAGGTACGTGATGTCGTAAATGAGAAACTGCAGCACGTCATATTTCCAAGATAACTAAAGTTTATTGTAAAAAAATAGATAGGATATTTTGTAAAAAAAAGTTAATGTTATCTTGAAATTCCGATTAGAAGTCACGAATATATTATATAAATGTATTTTTTTTTATTTTAATATCTTACTTTTTAGCCAGGCGAAAAATTTGCTATGTTTCTATTTAAATTTTTTTATAAACGGCTAAATAGTAAGCCTGCACGCATTATATACAGATAATACATTCATGACTTCCGATCATAATTTCAAGATAATATTATCCTTTTTTGAAAAAAATATCAAATATTGCAAAAAATCATTTTTTTAAACTTCAATTATTTCAAAAATCTAAAAATTTAACTTACTTGCGACATTGTATTTTCAGCATCTAAAAATCTATAAGATATACCTTGTTTACTTGAAAATAATTTTAAAAAAGAATTTTTTTTATTTTAAATTATTTTTAAATTAGTATAATGTATTTTTATAATTCTTCAGAAGCAATTTTCGACGAACTACCATGCCGAAATTTATTCACGAATGCCATTATGATGTCGAAAAATACGCAAACTCATTTTTAAATCGCATATGCTTTCGTGCACTTATTAAAAAGATCTATGAGTTTCTATGTAAAATTATGTTCGGTCAACGCATGCATTTATACATTCGCATTTATAAATACGTGTACGCGCAGAATTTATCGAGTCTGCATCGTGATTTCTTTACCGATTCCGCACGCGTCGTGTGCAAAAAGAATTTCACTCCCGTAACGAAGTGAAAATAGCGCGGACGCGAAGAGAGCGCGGGCGGGCTTCCATTTATGTATAAATAATAGACCGCCATCATCCTACTTTCGTTTCAGGCGGAAGCGAGTCGAGCGGTCTGTGATATATGCGAGATTCAATGAGCAGTACTGGGCATTGCCGTTCTTTTCTAAGCTATTTCGACGTCACTTCAACAACGCACGAATTATTACGCGATGC
>Ga0157363_1002524_pt1 | contig 16187 bp, 9 predicted proteins | sample AttsexASBM1_FD_111477 | JGI IMG/M metagenome (GOLD analysis project Ga0157363, IMG submission 111477) | Fungus gardens microbial communities from leaf cutter ant in Ribeirão Preto, State of São Paulo, Brazil - Atta sexdens ASBM1 | ecosystem: Host-associated > Fungi > Mycelium > Unclassified ...
ACCCACACACACACACACACACACACACACACACACACACACACACACACACACACACACACACACACACACACACACACACACACACACACACATGTATAAATATATTTTATTTTTTTATCTTTTAGACATTAATCTTATTTTGTACAATATATAAAATCATAAACAAAATTTTTACTCCAAACACAAATTCAAGAGTCTTTAAAATAGATTTAGCACTTGAAAAATAAAATAATACAAAATAAAAAATAAAAACTGGGACTAGATTGTTATATAGAGATATAATGTTGTAGTTTATGCATATACAGGGTATTTGAAAATTAGTAATAAGTCTTTCGCACAGGGGCAGAATGGACTAAACTTAGAAGAAAAATCCTCTATTTTATTATAATTGTTGCAATGATTAACGAGTTATCCATAGTTAATCAGAATATATACAAGAGTCGCAATCTCTTGTGTAATTTTCTTTTTTTGATTTCGAATTAGAATATACATATATATATATATATATATATATATATATACAATATAGAATATATGTTAAATTATACATGTGTATATTAAAATACATGGTATATTAAAATACAAATAAAAGAATGAATAGAATTTTATCTTGTGAATTTCTTTGAGTTATAAATTTTTAAAAATAAATATTAAATATACATATATATGGATTACTCAGAAATCATTAAAATATAATTATGTGTAGAAAATAATTTTTATAATTAAAATATTAGTTTCTTCTTTTAAAAAATAAATTTGCTTTTTCCTTTTTTTAATAATTTTTATAATTTTTCTTTTCTTTGTTTGATTTTATGTCCATTATTTTATAGGGTGGATTTGCAAAATGTTACGAAATCACAGAGTCAAAGTCTCACCAGGTATTCGCGGGGAAAATCGTGCCAATGTCACTGATGGCGAAACACAATCAAAGAGAAAAAATGACACAAGAGATTGCGATTCACCAGAGCTTGAATCACAGGCACATCGTTGGCTTTCACGGCTTCTTCGACGATAACAAAAATATTTACATCATCCTGGAACTCTGTCGCAAGAGGGTAATTATTTATAACAGTACCTATTTTGCGAATATCAAGTGTCGATTATGACAGTCTTATAATTCTTTAATGTTGTAGTCGATGATGGAACTGCATAAGCGCAGGAAAGCGCTGTCGGAATGCGAAACACGATACTTCATGAAGCAAATTTTAGATGGAGTTTTTTATCTGCATCAGAACAAAATAATTCACAGGGATTTAAAATTAGGCAATTTGTTTTTGAATGACGATTTGCAAGTCAAGATCGGTGATTTCGGATTGGCGGCCAAATTGGTGCACGACGGTGAACGGAAAAAGTAATTATTATTTAAATACGGTTATAATAAATGTGTCATCTTCTCTATTCGTTCCTATAAACAATTTTATTAATGCTAAATTTGGAGAAATTAAATTATATTTTATTTGTAAATTTTATTTTATTATTTTATTATATTATTTTTTATATATTTAAATTCGATTATTTTTTTAATTAAATGAATATTAGTAAATTACTAATGTACATATACAAACATATTTTGATGAGATTTTTATTTTGCTAAAAATAAATTAATTTCATCATAATTACACAAAATTTTATTATATAATTTGACTGAATTTTTCAACAATTTGAATTTTTAACAGAACTGTCTGCGGTACTCCGAATTATATTGCTCCAGAAGTGCTTACGAAAATTGGGCATTCTTACGAAGCTGACATATGGAGTATTGGTTGCATAATGTATACTTTACTTGTGGGCAAGCCGCCTTTCGAGACATCAAGCCTGAAGGAAACGTATTCAAGAATTAAACAAGTGCAGTACAAGACACCACAACACATTAGTAAACCTGCCATGAATATGGTGGCGAACATGTTACAATTGAATCCTTCAAAACGTCCATCCGTCGCTAAACTAATGAGAGACACATTCTTTACTTCTGGTAAGACATCAGTGTTTCAATTAAAACACAATTATTTAATGTGGTTGTTTTTGTAATGTAATTTTATCAATTATGTAACAAATCTATGATGTGTTTGTGTGATAATTAATGTGTGTGATAATAACATAAATTATATTATTTTTTATTGTAATTTTTATTGTTAATTTTCTGTAATTTAAGTTGTTAGTAATTAAACATGCATGAGAGCCAACGTAAAATATTTTTTATGTACATCACTTTATAATTTCATATTTTATAATAATAAATAGATGTTTCAACTTTAGTATTTAAAAAAAAGTCATCAATATTTAAAATTAAAATTTAAAAAAATACATCATTTAAATATTGTTATTTCTGTTTAGTGTCTGTGTTTTATTACTTGCTGACAAAATAAATTTGAAGAATTTTGATAATCATGATTAATACACAGGACTTATTTTGTGTTTCCTAAAAACATCATGGTTATCAATTTAAAAGAATTTCCGCTATTTGCGATTATAATGTGGCAGACATTCAAATGAGATTTAATACGTATGTGACAGGATTGCAATAATGACAAAAATTGAGATAATAATATGTAAAGACATTTGTAATAGTCAGTTTCTAAAGAATTAAATTGACAAGCTAGCGATGTAAACACCTGTTACTATTAATATATGATACAAAATTGTAAAAATGATTATGTAAAAAATCCTGTGTAAAAATATCCTGTGTTGGCTTTTACGCTCCTATCTAATTATTATTGATTTAATAATTATAAAGCTTTTGTCATTTCTAATTAAGTAATTACTTTCAATTAATTTAAATTGGAGAAATTTAAGTTGATTTCTGTCAAATTTTTCTTAATTTCCTTCTTGTTAGAACAAATTGCGATTGAATAATTTTTTAATTTTCTTTCTTATTATTTGCCAATGAAAAGAAAAATAATTTTCTTATTTAAAAATTGCAGGATACATGCCAACGAGTTTGCCGCTTTCATGTCTGACAATGGCACCACGTTTGGACATGCTCGAGTCACACTGCAATCGTAGACCACTCGGTGAAATGAACCTCAACGGTTACACGGAACAAGAGATTCTTTCTTGCCGAGTGCCGAACAGTCCATCACGAAAAACTAAGCTTAATGAAATCACTGAGCCACAGAGAGTCAATCTTGATATCAGGACGATGCTTCAGACATTGAAAGAACAAATAGGCATCGTGTTGAAAAGTAAACCTGCTAGGGAGACAATTTCTTCAGCAGGTATGTTAAAAAATTTTATAACTTGTTATATTATAGCTTAATATAATAATTTTTAACAAAATATAATAAAAATAATAAATAATCTTAAAATAATAAATATCTGTAATAATATTTAATGTGCATACTTTTCCTCACCAAAATTAACTTTTTTTTAATGGGATTTTTAATGGGAAAAATCATAAAAAATTTATATCTAAAAATTTTGTATATTTCGTAATTTTAACTTATAATTAGAAATCATTATAAAAAAGTAATTATTTTAATATTGTATTATCACATTTCGTCTATTATTTTGCTTTAATAATGTCTCATCTCAATTATTATTGAATAATTCTAATGAAAAGACTTAATATACTTTTATTCCTGTCAGTTATTATGATTATGAAATTTACATTTAAAAATAATATTACAAAACACATACATACACTTTAACATTCAAACTTATTTTTTAGAAAACTTTTGATTTTTTGAATATGTCGTTTTGACAAATGAGCGATATATATATATATATGCATATATGTATGCACAAATTACGGATATATATAAATATCTAAAATCTTATTTTACATACATTTTTTAATGGAATATTACAATGCAAATAATGACTGGAATTGAATATAGTTCTCATATTCATATTAGTTACTTATATTATAGTGTTATTGTATTTAAAATACGTATTTAAAATATGTATTTAAAATATGTATATAAAATTGTTATAAAAATCTTTGAAAATTTGCAGACGAATTAACTGATCCGGCAGCGCAACCTGTGATTTGGATCAGCAAATGGGTGGACTACTCGGATAAGTATGGTTTCGGATATCAGTTGTCTGATGATAGCGTCGGCGTGATGTACAACGACGGCACGCGGTTGATTATGATGGCGAATGGTTACAATATTCATTATATCAATCGCGAGGGCGATGAGTTGTACTACACGGTCAAGGATTGTCCTATCAATCTCGAAAAGAAAATGAAATTGATGAACTTCTTTATGAAATACATGAATGAGCATCTGATGAAGGCGGGTGGCTCTATTGCAGTGAAACAGAGTGACTCTCTTTCTAGAATACCTTATATACACCAGTGGTTTAGAACTCAGACAGCCGTGGTAATGCAACTGACCAATGGCACAGTGCAAGTAAGTATTAATTAATCGATTATCTTTAAATATATGTATATATTGTACATGTAAAAAGATAAAACAAAAATGATTAATTGTCAAATTATGAATGCATCAGATAACAACAACTATTGAGAGGATGATGACTGTTGTATGTATATATGTTTATTGTTCTCGAAATAAATTATAATCTCAACACTTTTACTCTAAACCTTTACTTTTTTAAATTTTTTCTTAAGCATGTTAGGATCAAACTCACTTTGCAGATTAATCTCATCTACATGGAGTCATATAGTTCTTATTGTTATCTGATGCACTTATTAAAAGTGTATAATGTAATAATTTATTTTTATCTTATTTTTATGTTTTCTAAATTTTTCATAATTTTCATTTTTGTTTTAAAATAAAATGCATTATATTTTTCTTTACACAATTTAAAATAATTTATATATTTTTATCTATTTTAATATACTTTAAAAGAATAACAAGAATGCTATTAAATGTAAATTATGCCTTCTCATCGAGAAAACTTGTTATTGTTATTTTATAAATATTGTTATATGTATATTGCTCTTGTGTGCTCCGAAATAAACGAAACTTCATTTACTTCTCAGATCAACTTCCTGGATCATGCAAAGATCATTATGTGTCCATTGATGACGGCAGTTACCTATATCGATCACGACAAGAACTTCAAGACTTACAGATTTCAGACCATTCAGGAAAATGGTTGCTGTAAAGGATTGGCTGACAATTTATTGTACGCGTATGAGAAGATCAAACTGATGCTGCAGAATTCTCATGCCCGATAAAAATGATAAAATCATCTATGTGGAAAAACGAGAAAGAAAGAAGAGAAATAGCAAGTGCCTTTCTTAGTACTATAAATTTAGAGGAACGCGACATATATGTATTTATTTTCTGATAGCGCTGTTTTATAGCAAAAGAGAGAAAGAGATATTGATAGAGAGAGAGAGAGAGAGAGAGAGAGAGAGAGAGAGAGAGAGAGAGAGAGCGAGCGAGCGAGAGCGAGAGAGAAACGGGCGAATGGAAGTCATGACCATACATGATTTTTTGCCCAATTTTTATACAGACGTATAGAATTTTGCTAGGCGATCTTTTTTCTTTCTTTTTTAATCATTTACGAAAGAGAGAGGACCAATCGCGCAACTAAGGCTAAACATTTCGCGAGAAGACATCCGACATCCTACCGTTATTAGGTATGTCGCACATTTTACTTAAAGTCAATTGATTGGATGTCCTTAATCTTCTGTCTATTTTCAACGACTGAAATCGCGATTTCTAAAATCTTAGTTAACTTCTACTAATATTTAGGAGATTCCAAACTGAAACTCTCTTATTCATATATCCATCAATTGCCTTCAATTCTCATTAGGGAATCTTTCGAGAGACTCATCGCAACGACTGCCTAAAAAGATATTTTTCTCTGACTTTGCAAGTGAATTAAATTCAATCTAGAAATTTAGCACCGTATTTATCACAAAGGACAGAAAAAAAAGGAACGGTGCATGTAGGAATCGTGATTCAACTGTGAGTGGTGCAATCTAATGTCTGATTTCATTGTAATCGAGATGAGAGACCTGCAAAGGCAAGTCTTATGACTGATGCAGTGTTTATTCTTCGCTTCCGAAGATTTGCTAAGAGCTTACATACGGATCCGTTCGAAGCAGTGCGACGACTTGGATCACTAAGCAATTGATAATTTCTAAACAATAGCTGTTAAATTATGGTAATGAGGTAAATTTAGGCGGTTTATCAAAGATGTTCGAGATGAGACTTCCAAACGAATTTTGACTTGTTTAATGGCTTAAATGTTTCAGTTCTGATGTATCAATAATCGAAAATATGTTAATCATTTCAAGAAATTTAGAAATGAATAACAAATGACAATTGAATAAATTATATCGTGATTATTTCCTTTTCACTATTTTATTTACAGACACTTCACATATTCAGTAAAATAATACATCGGTCAGTTTAAATCTATAAAAAAATATAGTTTTTGTACAATACACTGCATATATATAGAGAGATAATCGTTATTGCTCAATTCTCGCACACACTCATATAAAGATAATTCAAAATAAATTTCGAAAGTTCTTTTTATGGAACATCTTCGATTCTTAATTTAAGCTACGCGTTGCCAAAAAGACAGAAATGCAATATTATAATTTCTCAAAACTCAATATCTCTAAGCTGTTTTTTCATATTTTCTTTTCTTACAAAACAAGAAACAGAGATCCTGGGAAATTCCAATATTGCATCTCTGCCTTTTCGGCAACAACGTGTAACTTAAATTAAGAATTGAAGATGGTCTATAAATAGTTTCTATAAATACTTTCGAAACTCATTTTGTAGAAATTACCTTTGTACGGGTGTGTGCAGAACATGAATAATAGCGATCTCTGTGCTTGTTAAAATTCACTAAGATCAGATATCGTACTATAAATAGTGATTAATTCGTTTAGAAGTTTCATAGAAGCAAAAAAAATGTGAAAAAAATAGATTAATTGATCGTTTTTGTCAAAAAATTCATCGACTGATTTGTAATTTTCCGCATTGCTTCGATCGGTTAAAGAAGAGTCAATTATATCGAGCCACTTTGTATATGAAGATTCTGTCTGATAAAAATAATTATACGAAGACTATCTTTTTATAGGCTTAAACTGACCAATGTATTAATTATCGTATAAATCGATGCGCGCAAAAATGCGTTGTGTTGTACTGTAAGATTTTCACTTGTAATATTAAGTTGTTATAGATGATAATTCCGTTTTTATAAGATTATTGTAACATTGAGTCAGTGCGCTTGCGCGTTACGAGAGTTTCTGTATCTTTCTCAGCGTTGCGCGATCCTGAATTTGATCTAAAATTAATATAATTGAATGACAGGTTTAACAATTATAAAAGTCTATATGAACGAGAGACTCCAAGGCGATTGAGGAATTAAAAAAAAAATCAAGTTCCGAATATTTGCGGATCTTAAGGCACAAAGTGTTGATCGGAGTAGCCGGGATTTAAGGGTTTCCTAGATAATTCAATAAGTTGATAGTTTAACAATCAAGATTCAGTTTCACAATTCATCATTAATTATTAACCAAATTTTAGAATTCGAAAGAGATGAGGAATAAATTGTGAAACTGGGCCTAAGGACGGAATCAATAGACATTGCTCAAGCTTCGAGATGGTTAGTGCTTAAGATGCTATCAGACAATCAGACAGCCGTATTAGCGTCTTCTAGACATTACTTGAGATTAGAACGAACTGTGCGTGCCGGCCTAAGAGGTCAAAGGATCATTGAACGCGAGATCGTAGTCTATTTTCGTACCAAGAAAGCAACAGAAACTTTCGTGAGGATTCCAATGCTTATAAAGGGACTGAACGAGAAGAAGGGAATATAATTATCTTCGTGTAACGAAATTAATCCAAGTATAATAACGAAAACGATACAATAATAATTATTAAGCCACTTGGAAAAAACAATGTTAACTTAGCAAATGACATTACGTTATGTTAAGTTCAGGTATACAAAAATGCGTCTTGGGCGAGGGACAATTATAGAGATAATTAAATAATACATTAACAAATTAAGATAAGTAGATGTACATAAAAAAAGGAGTCGATAGATAACGTGATGAATGATGTGCTCATGAGCACGAATCAGTTTACGTTTAGACAAAAATTGTTAGAATAATATTTTTATGATGCATTAATATACATATATAACGCTGTTTTGGAAAGAATACGGTATAGAAATAAAACTATTTTTTCTTTTTTAAATGCAAGTCATCTTTTGTGTGTGATGCTCTTGCGGCTGTCATGTTTGGTTCGTCAATTGAATGGAATTTAACGATTTCTGAATATTTCGTATTGAAATATTTAAAAATGACCGGAATTATCTCATTCGTTTGATATAATGATACTAATCGTCGATAATAGGAGTTCTCTAGTTAATTGCAATTTATGAAAAGTTAAAAAGGAATTATTAAATTTTTTGAAAAAGTTCAACAAATGCAAATAATTCATGCAAAAAGTTCAACAAATTTTTTCTTTTTTCTGTAAATTTTAAAATTTTGAAAAAATCATCTTGTAAAAATGAATTTTTACATAAGAAATTCGATGTCATTGTAAAAAGAGTCTTCACATCAATTTAAAAAACATTCTTAGAAGATCTAAGAAAGTTTCTCTTAGAAAGTTTTTCAAATACTCTTTCGTTAATTTTTGTTCAATGATATTTTATCAAACTAGCTATACAGCACTATAAAATAAAACAAAAATATTGACAAAATATCAATTTTTAATTTTAAGTAAGGAAACGTAAAAAAAAATATTATATAAAAATGAAACTAAAAATTAAATTTTTCATGAAATAAGCGAGGTGAGAGTACCAAGCGGAAACGCAGAAAAGAGGTAATAATACTCTCTAAATTTCGCGAAGTGAAAAAAAAGTGAAAATTTGCCACTCTTGAACAAAAATATATTTTCACTCCTTTTTCAAGATTGACTCAATTGTCAGTCTCTTCGAGTAAGATTTCACTCCACGAGATTTAAAGAGTAAATTTGATACTTTCAAGTTTTTAAGTGTCAGGTTTTCAAGTGTCAGGATTTAAACCTGTAATCTTAAGGGACGCGTCCAAATTTCCATCCGAACGCTTTCAAGGTATCATGTTATCCTTGTTTAACATTTGTGAATAAAAAAATAAAATACTATCAGATGCATTTCGTTTCATGCAGTATTTATTATGTGTTTGTGTCGTTCATGCATCTTTTATCCTTGTTCTCCGAATGTTAAACGAAGATAAATCGTACATTATGAAACAGAATACACTTCTAGATCGTCCGATTTTTCTAACAGACGCGTGTTCTTCGTCACCTTACGCATGTATAGATGTCCACTAACCATATGATTTCTTGAACAGATTCGCGTTTAAACGGAATGTAAAATATACTATGATTTTTTGTTTTTATTTTTATCTGCTTGATGGAAATTTTTTGAAGTTGTAATGAATAATATAACGAGATATTACTAAATTGCATAATGAAATTTGTATCACAGTTGATCCATTTTTAACATTATTAAGATTTCATTATGATCTTAACAATTCAATATGAAACATTAAAATTATAAAGAATTTAGTAAATTTTAAAATAAAAATCAATGAACAAATTTGAAATTATAAATTTAATTGAATTATTCATGTTGCAGGGATTATCTTTTTATTATAATCCAGAGACTATTTAGGGCACTCCCGTGAATTGTCAAATAAACGCCATTATATATATATCTCACATACATCTATTGAATCTTCGTAATGTTTGAAACAATTCTATTATTTTGCGAGATTGAAATATTTCACAAAATATTATATTTATTAGCTTCGTCGATACAAAAAAAAGTCATATCTCTTATTAAATAACATGCAAAAATTTACAAATATAAAAGTATGACATGCCTACTCGTCTGATGATCTGAGCTTTCCAGTAAATGAGAATATATATTGAAATGGATTGAAATGGATTCAGATTTTCAGAAATATGCATTCGCGAACGCATATTTCATTAAAATGAATCCTTTACAATCCGAATGTATTTTTATTTATTTATAGAAATTACATGAAGCACATTTCTATGCCTTTTTCAAAATTTTGAGTAGGAAACGCAAAAATTATTATTCAAATCGATTTAATCCAATTGGATTGAAAAAAACTGCATTGCTTATTCAGAATTTTTAATTCAATTAAATCCAATTGAAATTGATTAAATCCATTTTAATTCATTCTCGTTTATTGGATTGAATAGAACGCGATATATACTTCTATGGTTATCATACTCCTGGTTTGAAAGAAGTGTAATGACAATTCTTATATAGAAATATTAAAAATGACTGGGGTTATCTCTTTCGTTTGACGCGATAATTTATCAACCGTGATTGATAATGGAAGTAGGAGACATCGATATAGAAATTATTCTGTTTCTATTCGTTTTCAGTGATAATAGTAAAATAATTTTCACATTACTATTATTATTATTTCTATTACACTCAAAAGTAATTTTACAAAAGAAAAAAGGATATATGAACATATTTCATATGGCCATATTTCATATATAATTATACATGTTTATGAATATTTATTTATGTTTATGTATGTTTATACATATTTATATTCATGCATGAAAAATTTTTTACCGATTATAATAATTCATTTGTTTTTATTATTTCATATATTATCATTTCATTTATTACTAATAAAAGAGGATATTAAAAGAGGCCAATTTTTTTATTAAAAATAAGATATATATAAATAAAACAAATAGTGTGTTTTTGTGATTTTGACCTCCTGGATACAATAACATTATTTTAATAAATTAGCATTTGAGAAATACCTCGAAAATTAAGCACGTTATGTATTTATTCACATTTTAATGTTTTTACATCATTTTCGAGGTATTCTCCAAATTCCAAGTTCTCATGAACTTTTTCGAATTCATAACTTGTCGTCAATAACTTTATCATATTCATCATAAAATCAAAATATACAAAAAATGCTTTCTTTTATTTAATTAATATAAACTTTTCGGGCAAAAATCGGTCTATTTTACATCCTTTATTTTTAGACTTTATACAAATTATTACAATGAAATTTATTTTCAAATTTATATTATCGCTATCCGAACTTAATTAGTTAACGTGCGCTAGTTTAATAATCATATAAATAATATAAACAAGTTGTAAGAAATTAATTTTTTTTATGAACATATTGACTGGAACGTATCAACTATATATATATATATATATATATAGAGTTGCATAAGATAAAAGAGATCTTTTAGATATCTTTTAGTTATAAGACATCTAAAAGATATCTTTTAGATACCTTATGCAACATAAATCTCGATAATTACGTTAAAATCACAATATATATATGGGGATAACTTTTAAACAGACCTGACAATATTGTTTGAATCGAGTTTTATTATCTAGAAGATTATTAAGAATGTACATGTCATATCTAAAAGCAATACAAAAATATAAAAATATAAAAATTTAAAAATATAAAAATCATAGATTATTATATTATTACAACTGAGTATTGTGTAATATTTAAGCAAGATTTTCTTATTAGTTTAAAAATTAATTAATTTTTTGTTTGTTTTGTTTTTTATGTAAACTCGCGTTTGTAATACTTAATTGCATGAATTAACGAGGAAATAATATTATAAGAATTAAATAAAATTTTATACATATATTAATAAAACAATAATAAATGTTTGTAAAAGTTTATTCATGCACTTATTTGTTGTTGATTTAAAACTGCAACAAAAAATTGTTATTTTGTTGTATAAAGCTATTATATAAGTCAAATTATGTTGTTTTGTTTTTTTTGCAGTTGGTTTCAAAGTGTATTCACAACGAATTAATATATTATCAAAATTTTTTTAATTCATTAACTTGTTTTGACTGATTCTTTTAACGATATTATATATATAACTAAAACATTCTTAAACTCGATTTAATTTATTGTTTATCTTTTTCTAATTCTTGGAATTAAAAAAAGATAAAAGTAAATAGAACTAAAATTAATCTTGTATTGGTAGAACTAGACCTATAAGAATTCGATCGCCATCGATCAATAAAACGTACGAACAATAAAAGATTATTAAAAAAAATATTCATGCATGAATATATATAAATATTATATATATAAATTATATATATAAATATATATAAACATACATAAATATTCATAATGTATAATCATGAAATATATCCATACATATTCATACATTCATCTTTTGTAACATTACTTTTTGTGCAATAGAAATAATAATAATAATGTGAAAATATTAAAAATAATTAAAAGGATAATTTTCACACTATTTATTTTAGAAAAAAATTGAAGAAATGTAAAAAAATTGTATATAATTACTTGTATATAAAATTATGCATAATTGAATAAGAGCAATTTTTCCAAATTTTTTTTCTAAAACGAATAATGCGAAAATTATTCCTTTAATTATTTTTTTATATTTTCCTGTGGAAACATAAAATTACACATTACTATTATTATTTCTATTTCATTATAAACAAAAGAAAGGGGAATGTGTAAGTACATATGGATGTATTTCATATGATTATATAAGTTTATGTATGTTTATTATATGTATGTTTATACATATTTATACATATTTATACATATTTATACGACGTAATGTATGAACAATTTTACCGAGACATATATTATTTACAGATAACATACATATATATTATGTTATCTGGCTAAGATAACTTTGTATTTTCTTCTCCATAGTCCTCCACAGTCTTCCATAGTCCTCCAAAAATTCTCCTAAACTTTTCGTACTTTCAAAAAATCTTTCGATAGAAAAAAAATCGGTAAAAAATTGTTCATGAATATGTATAAATATGTATAATATCTTCAAATTTAGGAGAAAATCCTCAATCTAGCGATAGTGGACTCGAATGTTTTTGAAAAGCGCACCGTAATTAATTTGAAAATGGCGGATGGTGGTGTCCAAACTATCGGAGGACTCTACGAAGCCGACGGATGAAAACGACAGGGGATCGTCTCACATCACGTGTCGCGTCGGGGAAGTCGGGGTTAGCCAATGAGAATAATGAGACATGCACAGTGCACTCCGACTTGTTCGATTGCGACACTTGCGACTTTGTTCGGCTACTGAATTGAACTACTGTGGCAGTCGATGTACGGCCTTTGGCTGGAGTGAGTTTTATTTTGTTTCGGGTTTGTTTGTCGTCATCGTTATCGAATAGTCACGCGTTTACGGACCGGGATACATTCATTATGGAATCCTGATAATATATGTGAATATTCTCGTCCGAAGACAGCAAGTGGTTCTTAATCGCAAGGTAAGTCCTCTTACGAATATGAGAAATTAGGTCTTACCCATCACGACTCGAATTCCGGGTTATGTAAAGACGGGCGCTTGCACATCTTTCGATAATGTCTCTGTTCAGAAAAAGGAGAGACGTAAGAAGAAATGGAAAAGCAAAAAAAGTTGCGTGAATGATATATCGAATGATCCTTTGATTTTTTCATGAAATACGTCGACTGATAATATTATCTTTCTACTTTCTTGTTAATTTTAAATTTAGAAGTCTCTTGATTTTTATTTCGCGTACATGTAATATTTTATTTATATAAATGTGTACATCCAATATGCGTATATGATAGTCTAATTTAATATATTGCAAATATATCGATATTATTCATATGTGTGTATTTGTATATACAAGATATCCAGTAAGTTTTGACAAAATACTGGTGTGTAAATAAAACGGACTAAATTGAGTCCTCTATCACACATTTTCGCAACAGTTAACAATTAATAATTTATTAATTACTAAAAATTGCTGAATATTTGGTTTTCAATAATTTTTTACTTAAATGCTATCAATTTTATCGAAGAACAGCGAGAGACAAAAATTGTTTATCTTTTTCTCTATATAATAAAATTCTGAGAATTTTTTCAGAATTTTTCAGAATTTTTTAATATCATATTTTCTCATGCATGATAAAAATAGTTGCCAATGTAAGAAAATGTAAGAAAATATTAAAAAATTGATAAAAAATTCTGAAAAAACTCTTAGACTTCTATGAGAAGAAAATAAATAATTTTTGTCTCTTGCAGCTTTGTGTAAAATTAATAGTATTTGAGAAAAAAATTATTGCAGATTAATATTCGGCAATTTTTAATAATTAATATCTTATTAAGTATTGCGAAAATTGTAAAATGGTAGAGAATTTTTCGATTCAGTTTAATCCGCCTTGTCCACATAAAAGCGCTTGGCAAAAAATTTCGGGATGTTATACATATATGAATAATACGAGTATGAATAATATTATGTATAAATACATATAAATATGTGAACAATATATTAGTAATATATTATATATATATTATATATGCTTTATTATATTACCCAGACAACACAAAGAGAGTTCAAATAAAATTTAAATAATATTGAGTCGTATCCTCGTTTGGCCTTGGTCGGTCTAAGGCTTAGGATGGCTTACGCATACTGAACACAAAAGATCCAAGTTCAAGTCCAGACGAAGATAATATTAGGGGAAAAAGTTCGTGGCATTTTTCCCGTTAGATGGCATTAAAAAAAACCTAATATTTTTCGCAATAAATTTATTTAAAGTTTTTCAACACATTAACATTTTTTTAATATGTTACCGGATTGAACATCAAAATTTGCTTGTCAATTTAATTTAATTTGTGATATTATTCCAGTTTAATTTGTAAGTTTGGAAAAAATTCGACGCACATTTTGAATAGCTACAAAATAATGGTATGCATATATTATACATGCATGTACATACATATATGTATAATTCATTTTGAATTATTTAGGCATGAAGAGATCTAGCTTCGTCCATTTATAGGCTTGAATATGCTTACTTAGTATTTAATTATATATATTCAATTATAAATAAATACAGTCGTATATCATTATTTCTGAATTCATTTTCAGATGCAAAAGAATTTTTTTGTAAAGTTCTAAAAACAATTCTTTTTGCAGCTGAAAATAAACCTGAAATTGATGACATATGACTGAATTAATTTTTTTTTTAAATTCTCTTTTAACTCTATACTCTCTGGATTATATATGTTATATAAATATATTTAATATTAATATATATTTAATAATAATATATATTTAATATTAATAAATCACAAAAAAGCATGAAATAAAAAATTAATTTTCAAGATGATATATATTTAAGAGTAAAAGCACGCTTTAAATTTGCAAGACGATAGATTATCATTTGGATTTGTATATTGTGACCTTTTATAAAGTCTTGATGCTTCCATGTTGTATTTATTAATTTGGTATCTACAAATATATTTATCTCTTAACACGATCTCTTACTCTTTATTCTATTCTGCGTTCTACTTTGTCATTTTATTGTTATTTTATTAACAATGTAAGTTTTTAATTAATTTTATATTTGACTATGATAGTTTCATAGCGAAATTCATATCTTAGTTTAGTATTCGATTCATGATTTATATATTTTTCCGAAATATGCTGAAGACTTTTGACGTTACGTCTGGACATTAGATCTACAATGTTTTCCGTGTTATACAACGTTCCATATGTATTCATTTTAACAATTCTACTAGTCTTATTGTAAATTTAAATAAGTGGAATAATTATTATAATTTTGTTAATTTATCAGTGAAACGTTAACGGAAAAGAACCTAAAGATCCAAGTGTCTGTATCTTTATCTTATTAATATATTTTATTTCATTAATAATTTTATACACGATTATTGTCGGTTTACAAAGGCTTTTTGAATTTATGATTTATTTATTCGGAATCTTATTTTTCATATACTGTTCAAAAAACATATTATATTAATATAATATAATATATCAGCGAGAGAGAGAGAGAGAGAGAGAGAGAGAGAGAGAAAGAGAGAGAGAGAGAAATGATTAGTTGATAAATGATCAATGTTGAATACTGATTGATGTCTTTCGACTTCGTAATTGTTTCTATATTGTAATTTAGCAATTGTGAATATTTCTATAATGTTTCTATAATGTTTCTACTATCTTTCAGTCAAGTTGATATATGATTAATGCAAATTCCGAAGTCACAATATACAAATGCGAATTTTGAAATATACTCTGTATATACGCATATACTGTGTATTCGATGTAGAATTGATCGAGAAATAATAGAAACCTCATATAAATATTACACTTAATTAATATAAAAACAATTATATGATTAAATATGCGATATGCAACTATTCATCAATATATCCGATCAA
>Ga0157363_1002525_pt1 | contig 16187 bp, 9 predicted proteins | sample AttsexASBM1_FD_111477 | JGI IMG/M metagenome (GOLD analysis project Ga0157363, IMG submission 111477) | Fungus gardens microbial communities from leaf cutter ant in Ribeirão Preto, State of São Paulo, Brazil - Atta sexdens ASBM1 | ecosystem: Host-associated > Fungi > Mycelium > Unclassified ...
CTTGTTGACTAACGCTCAATTGCTCTGCGAGTTGTTTTTGTGTTTGTGAATCATCTTCATCCAGCAATGCTTGCAATTCCACGTCTTCGTACTTTTTGGGCGGTTTTCCGTGTTCCTTGTCTGTAACATCGAAATCTCCAATTTTGAAACGCTGAAATCATCGTTCACACGTTTTTTGCGATGGAGCATGTTCATCATAAGCTTCTCTAAATAATCGGTATGATTCCGCAGCAGTTTCCTTCAAATGAAAACAAAAAATTAATGCTGCCCGCGAATGCTCCTTATTTGGTACAAATTTCGTCATATTAAATACAGCAACACAATACTATGCAAACACTTTTCAAATCACTTTGCGCGTTTGATACTTGTTGATGGTACAATAGAATGGTGTATAATGTTAAGTACTTTGTCTTCACACTGCATTGGTGCGCCATCTGTTTTTCAAATCGTCATTTCATACTTGTACACCTGGTAACATACATATTGCGCGTACATATTGCGCGTGATATTGCGTATGCATTCACTGTTTTTCTTTCATCAGAGAAAACTGATTCATGATCACAATACACGCAGCGACAAGTTCTGAATTTTTTTGAATTATTGCATACGTGTTCACTATGTTTTTCCTTTTTATTGGTTAAATTATATTTGCAATCACAATATACGGACACACGCTGTACACAAGTTCCGGACTTTTTCGAACAGCATTCTTGTTGCTGCACATCAGATTTATGATATAAGAATACAAGATATGTCATTGGCGCATAATGGTGCGCATAATAGCAATACTGGAAACAATCAACGAAATTTGAGTAACAATGCATATAATAGCGCTGGAATATTGGAATAGTCAATAAAATTTTGACAATTCACTCTCCCACTGTGCATTCTCAGGAATGATACACCTTGGCTGCAATTGATTTGGACGCTCACGCGCTTCAAGCGCTCGTAATCATCATTCTGTCTTTATCGTTTATTAGACAAAATAAAAATAGAACTACCGAAAAGTGCTGAAAGCGTCCAAATCGACCACAGTCTTTGTCTTCTTACATCATAATCAAATTGAAGCGTTAACGGAAGTAACTCAATGTTGCCAATGCCAAATATTTTTCACTGTCAATTTCATTGATACGCTATTGTCCTAACATATAATATTGAAAATTTGTATTTGTTTACATTATAAATGTAAGCTACAAATTCCTTTATCAGTAGTATATATTGCATCCAATATATTGCATTTCAGTAAAATTATTTAACATATGTCACTGCACTATGCTCGGACGCTTGACGCATGTATTCTTCTAAATCTAAAATTCTGATTGGATAAAAGAATACACCAATAACAACGAGCGCTCACTCAACTGTTGACTACATACGTATGCTGCGTCCAATGTTAAGCGGAGAGCACAGCTCTTGCATAACACGTAATGCATAAGAAAAAGTAACCAATCAAAGTCCTTCGTTTCCTTTCTTTCCATGAAATAAAGAATTCTAATTAGTTGGATTTCTTATGTCTTCTGTGTTGTGCATATGTAAGAGCACTCCCCGCTTTACATTTCTACTGGACGTGTCAGAACGTGTCTTGGGTGATATATTTTCTGCAAAGTATTTCATTTATGAAGATTATGTCGGTAAATCGGAAAATATACAGAATAAGCACTAGTCTCCCACTGTTATGCTCATAGCGATACATATAGTCGGTATGACAGATTTTCTAATCTCAATAGGCGCCAACTTTAATGCTTAATATTGCGATTCGTGGAATAGAGCAACACTTTTTTCTGCCTTTTTTCAGATTCTTTCACGTAAAAACGCATTGAATAAGCCCAATTTTATTGATTTTTAAGGTGCGGCATCTGTATTACCATAGGTATTAAGTCATTTGCATGTATCATATATAGGATGTCTCGAAAGTTTTTGCCAATCACTTTTGTGTAGACTAAACTGGGTCGAAAAGTCCTCTACCATTTTGCAATTTTCGCAATAGTTAACAAAATTAAATTTACTAAAAATTGCCAAATATTGATCTTGAATAATTTTTTATTCAAATACTATCAATTTTATAGAAAAGCTGCAAGAAACAAAAATCATAATTTTTTTCTTATAAAATTCTGAGAATTTTTTCAGAATTTTTTCAGAATTTTTTAATGTTAGTAAAAATAAGAAAATACAGTATTAAAAAGTTGATAAAAAATTAAAGTTCTATGAGAAGAAAATAAATGATTTTTATCTCTTGCAGTTTTTCTGTAAAGTTGATAGTATTCGAGTAAAAAATTATTCAAGACCAATATTTAGCAATTTTTAATAATTAATATTTTAACTATTGCGAAAATTGCAAAATGGTAAAGGACTTTTCGACTCAGTTTAGTCCGCTTTATCTACACAAAAGATTGGTAAAAACTTTCGGGACACTCTGTATATTACAGTGCAATTGGTACAGTGTGAATTTTGGTATGATTGGTACTGTGGTACTTCAATTTCTCGTTATGGATAAGCCAAGAGCTTCCACAAGCAGATTCTACAAAGCTCGTCTAGATCCGTATTATAAACAATGGTTTCAGTATCAACTCGCAGAGTTTGGGATAGGAAAGTAGAGCGAGCCTATTGAAAATGAAAAGGCAAAACGTAAGCATTAATATTTATAGACAATAATTTTTACTTTTATTGTTAAGTTTGATTTTATTATTTTGATTAATATGCGTACTAATTAAACATGATGTAATTATAAATTAAAAAATTATTAATTAAATATATTTCAATTACTTACTAGCAAATTTAATAGTTAATTTTAATGTAATTATCAAAAATGTAATTAATGTTTATATTTTCTTTAATTACAAATAAAAACTTTATTAAAATGTATTTTATTTACTTTATGATAAATGTAATTGGAAATAAAATCTAATTTCCTTTAAATTATAAAATTGAGTAAATCTTTACTCAATATCAATGTTAATTATGCTGAATGAATCAATATGAATTAATATACTGAATATGAATAACATGTTACTTGTATCGCTTTCTTTATTGTTGATTCGTTATGATAACTATTGATTTGATAATGATGATTTTTTTATGACTATAACGGTAACAGGATTAGTAAGTCTCTCAATCGTTATTTGTAACGAGTTGAAAAAGTCATTTACTGAAAAAAGTAATTTGACTTAAAATGCGTAAAAATAATTTGATTTAAAATTTATTTTGTGTACTTTCCTACTTATAACAACTGATATTATTTGTTACAAATTTTTTTTTCAGTAAGTAAATGCATAAGATGATAAGTTATTGGGTTATCCGGAAAGTTCGCGCTGATGTTGAAGGAAAATTGAAACGCAGAAAATTTAATTTTAGTATACATTTATTAAATTATATAAGTTAGTCGGCACGAACTTTCCGGACAACCCTTTTCAAAGTGACTTTTCCAACCGTAGTATAACCTGAATAACGTTTAAAGTTAATCACGATTACAGTCATAACAAAATGCAATGTTATTATCAAATCGTCATTACAAAAAATAATGATAAAAGTAACAGCGTTACTTTTCATCTCTATGTTTAAATACGTTTGTCTGAAATTGAAACTACAATAACTTATAATTGTATACTTTATATTTCAAATATAGATATAATTAATAATAATTAATAATAATTCATAATAATTAATATAAAGTAAAGAAGTATGTGCTTCAAAGATTACGACAATATCTTTTTTTTTTTCAGACAATGAATCTCTACAAACTACCACACTATCTATGCCTTTCATGAATTATCCAAGCGATACTTGCGTATTGAAAAAAGATTCTACTGAGAAAATCTTTCAGAATAAGTTATGTGAAGATTTGCTGTATGATGTTGAAGATAATCATGAGTTACAAGAAGATTTGTTGTATAATAATATTGAAGATAATCATAATATATATGATGTTGTTGAGAAAGGACCGGATCATCTTTTCAATATAAATGACAATTCAATGTAAGCGACAATAGTAGAATAATATTTAAAAAAAGCGGTCTTACTATAAATTCGGTGGCGAAGTTTTATTTGCATTACGGAATTTCCTTCAATGCGCGTAAAAGTTTAATTAAATTTATTAAAACTTGTGCAGGTCTCACTTTTTATGCGTTGAAGGTGTCACATTATTTTTTGAAAACTTTTTCTCCCAGATAAAATAATCTTTCACTATTATTGTGAAAATTATTATTGTCATATATATTCAAGTAAGCGAAAAGAATTTAAACCTTCGATAAAATTATGCGAATTTTGTTTGTCTGAATGTACAATTAATTTGTCTTGTGATACTTTTTCTTAATGATTGACTTGCGATTTCAATTAGAGTGTCTCTTGAGAAATCAAAACATTCGTTCAATGTTGATCCAACTTTTAAAGTCACAAAATAAAAACAAACTAAGCGATAAATGCATTCGAGATATACATGACGGAAAGTTATATGAAAAATGTTTGTCGACATATGAGAATATTTTAAGTTACAACGCCAATACGGATGTTGCGCCATTAGGTAATAAAAGTAAACGCAATATTTGTCAATTATTTTGAATGATCTGCCATTATCCATAAGATTTAAGCACATTAGTTATTATCCCTCCTAACATGTTGTTAAGAAGGGTAATGATTGTGAAGAATGAGCTTATACCTACATATGAGCTTATGAATCTGTACATGAAAACATTTGTACAGTAAGCGGAAATTTTAATGAAAAATCCTGTGGTTCTTCGTATGACAGTCGATGATCCAGAAACATTATTTACATCAATGTTATATTTTCCAGTAGAGTCAGTTGCTCGAGCTACAGTACCGTACTAAATTTAATGGGTACTTCGGTTGCAGTTACTGTTATCAGCAGGGATACAATTACAATGATATCCTTTCAAAAATAAAAGTGAAATAAGGACGCATGAATCCCATATGCATGATGTACAAGTATACGAGTTCTACGATGAATTCTATAAAATCTCGAGTAAAAGGCAAATCCGCGTTAACTTCCATTTCACATTTTGATATGGTATGAAGCTTCCCAAATATATAATAATATGTACATAACTTTATTAGGCGTCATAAAATATACATGGAGTTGTGATTTAATTTATTAAATCATCAAAACAATATATCGATGAAAGATTATTACTAATTCGACCACCTCACGATGTATATAAATTGCTTTTTGCAATTTCCGACTACTACAATTATAAAGCAAAAGATTGGAAGTGGTTCCTGTATTATACTCGTTTACTATGATTATGATGTGTCAAAAAAGTATGTTTATCATTATGCTCTACTTGTAAAATCCAACTTGTAAAAATTTTCGTTTTGTTCAAATGTGAAATTATGGAAAATGAACTTCAACAATGTGAAAAACTAAAATTTGTTATGATTTTCGAAATATTGTATGGAATAGAGGCAATGTGTTTTAATGTCCATATGCTTCTCTTTTATTCTGTTAATGAAGATGTCCGGATCTCTTTGAGCAACATCTACCTTTCCTTTCGAAAGCAATATTTATTTCTTAAAAAGATTAGTTAAACTGGAACTAAAGATGTAGAGTAGCAAATTGCCAAGAAATCACTGCAAGTATTATCCTATCAAGTTGAAACGTCGAGTTCCGCACCAAATAATGTTAACTTTTATTGTGATGAATTGTTCTCTCGATCAAGTGAAAATGTTGTAGTGAATTGTGGCGTAACATTTTTCGAAAAGCGAGCTTTAAATTTCTCAGATCATAATACATCTATATCGAGAGAGATTTAAGACAAATATATTTATAATAAACAGGTATATCACAGTATCAATTGTATTCGTTCTCAACAATGGAATAATTCGATAATACAATTGAAGTCTTTAAATATTGTACAAATTTGCGAAATAGTAAACATTTCTGGATGTCATTTTATAGTATCGCCATTAAATGTTGAAAAAGTTATATTTCTCCCGAAAAGAACATAGAAAGTAATCTAATGTGTGATATTGATTAATTAAAATAATTGGAGAATTTGAAATGCATATTGAAATGTGGAAACTTACATTTTTAGAAGAGCACGGTCGATTCATGGTTCTGATTAGCGAAGCATTAGGAAAGATGATTTTTCTCAATTTCGAAGTCCATTATATGTATGTAGTATACCAAACGTGATCGAAATAAATTGAAGATTTAAATTTAATTGCATGAAGAATTACTTGTTTCACAACTTGAGAATATCACTTATCATCTAGCCTGCACAAGAAAATTTTCATATTTCACGTACACATTACAAATGGGCATTAAAAATAAATTTCTGAAACGTAAATGTTGCTTACATGTATATAAAAATTTATTTTTTAGAGCTTTTCTTTAGTGTGTACGTGAAATATGAAAATTCTATCTTAAAGCATGTTCACGATATAAAATGTAATCATTTAATTAGTAAAAACTTGATATAATAAAAAAAATTTTTACTTGTAAAAGTTGAAATAAAATAGTAATTACTGAAATTGAAATTCTATAGTTATTATTATTTTAAAACTTTTATACAAAAAATATACGCTAGCTGTAGCTATAAAGGAAACATATTAATATAAAATATATCCGATTAATTTATTAGGTGTGGGAAAAAGTTCGTGGCGTTTTTCCCGTTAGATGGCATTAAAAAAACTCCACGAACTTTTTCCCACATCTAATATTAATTAAAAATAAGCGATTAATTTATTAATTAATAAAATTTATATGTAATATTTATTATATATATTTACGTAGTTCTTTTTATGTTTATTTTAACTATTAAATGAAGTAGAATTCTCATATATTTTTACGGTACAACTTTTTTTTAACTTAGTTGAATTAAAACAAAAAGTTTCTTATTCATAATTCTGAATAAAGTAGCATTCATGATGCATTTTTAAATGAAACAATGGATTTTCTTCTCACATTTTGAATTGAATAGCATTTATAGCCTATTTTAAAAGAAAAACTTTTTTTTATTCAATTGGATTAAAAAACTGCATTTCCTATTCACAATTTTAAATTGAGCAGTATTTCATAATGCACAGAAAACGCTAATATTATTTTTAAATTGAAAGGTATAGAAATATGCAATTCCTATAAATGAATAAAAATGCATTCAAGATTCAAAAGGATTCGTTTTAACATTCATGAATCCAGAAAATCTGTATCCATTTTAATCCATTTCAATCCTTCTCGTTTGCTGGATATGAAGGCTGCATTCGTTTTGGCACAGCGCTTGTAAGCACCAATTGTCTTTGTTTAATAAATAACAAGGCTAATTGTGAGCATCAAAGCAAAAACAGCCAGAGTAATAAGTAAGAGTAAGAAATTGACCAATCATAATGTCGATTATTTTTCTCATATTCGACTGTGATTGATTAATTTTTTTTTCTTCTGTATTATAAATGATATATCACATAAAAAATCCAGGATGGCCGCTCTTAGGTTTTTCTCTACTACTAACCTGGGCTATATTCTGTAACTGTTTTAAGATTTGTTCGTGTTGCATGCTCCAGCTTGTTCCAATGTGCTCCTGCTATAGCTTCTACTCACTCAACGAGCGCGTTAGAATGAGTAAATGCTAAGGAGCATTTTAGAGCATGTTAGAGCGACGCGAACAAATCTTTACATTCCTACCGACAGTTATATCGGTGTATCGTCGTTGCGCAGCTTTTTCACTATATAAAATATCTGCGCAACGACAACTGTCGGTAGGCGTGTAAAGACAGTTACGGAATCGCGCCCCTGCTCAATTCAAGCGGTTGAATATGATTGATTGGATCTAAGTAACAACCAGTCATGTTCATTTGCTCAGCGAGAGACTAGTCAATTTGTCAACTTAAACGCACTCAATTTGATACTATCATATGCCGCCACTATCATATGTTGCGGTTATTTGAATTAGGTGTTATATCATTATTATTTTACTTATTTTTGTCTTTTTAATTATTTGCTATTTATTTTTAATTATTTGCTTGTACAATATGTAATATAATGAATTTGATTTTATCTTTTCCCATAATATAATTTTTTATAAACTTCTTCCCATTCTAATATTAATGTTTTTTCTTTTGGGAAACGATAAAAATGTTATACATTTTTATTGCTTAACTGTACATAAGGTAGTTGGCCTAGAAATCATCAGGGTAGCAGTAATTGCCAAGTTCACGTATTAAATACTTTTTAGTGCTTTCTTTCGTGAGGCTTACTGATATTTTTATTGGTTTCAAGGAAGTATTTACAATGTTATATTACATTATGAAACTTATAATAAAATATTAAAAATAATTATTTTTAATAAAAAAATAACACGTAAAAAATAAAAAAAATTGAAAAAAAAATCAAAAATTTTTAAGATAAATTAAGAATTTTAATAAAACATAAAATTTAATAAAACATTAAAATATATAATTAATATAAAAAATAAAATATAATTAAAAATTTTTTAAAAATTATTAAAATTAAAAATACTTATTGATTAAATTCACTATTGATTAAATCGAATATGTACAGCAATACAGTCTATATTTTCGAGTCTATATTTTCGATCAAATACTTCATTGAGGTTAAGAGACTCCATGACATCTCATATGATTTTGGAGTATGTATTGGCAACTTGCCTGAAGTAAATTGAGCTTCGAGTTATAAATCGAGATCACAGTTTTATATACACTATATCATAAATTATTGTTTCATACAAATTTCAGTTTTTTTTTACGTAACAAGCACTGGTTCATCAAAGCACGTAGTCATTCGAGTCACCATATTTGTCGATTACTGGGACTAGGTGGGCAGAAAAAAATTCTTAAATTGAATAATAATATAAATTCCAAATAAAAAAATTAGATCCATAATTATTATTATCTGAACTAGTCAGCCATTCTACGGACCAGTCAGTTATAGGCATAGTCGAGTTAATAAATAGATATACAAACAAATAAAGATCGATCACTAGATCATTTCTGTGTCGATAACTGGTATCTATTGTAAATCTAGAACAGAAATCAGCACTACTCGAATAAAAACTAATTTTACAATTCTTTTCTATTAAAACAGCTATTAATATTTATTGAAAATTTGTAATAATGATAGTTCTGAAAAGAATAAAATATATAACAAATTATAAAAATATATATATTATATATATATTATTATATATATGTTATATATATTATATATTTTATAAAAAATTATAAAATATAAAATTATTTATATATATATATATATATATGTATATATACATATATATATAAATTTATGTATCTAAATCAATTCCATCGTTCATGCGATAGTTATAAACACATATGGCGATTTGTGGGACATACGATTGGGTAAATCTGATTGGTTTGGCATCATGGCGATAACTCGTACATTTGCGCCTTCTAATTTTTATGAAGGATTTTCTCAACAATGGTAATAGGTATAAGAATTTTAGAGTAACGTTTTTATTCGTTATAAAAAATTGATTTAAAATGACAGTCACTCACTTTTCAATCTGAAAAAATTTGCAAAGTCAAGCATTTTGGTTAACGTGACGATTACTGGGCCAATTATCTTACTTTTTATTGTACAAACTATATTCAATTATCTGATATTTCCAAGCTTCAATTTTAAAAATTTAGAAAGATATTTTAACAGATGTGCATTTTTACACAATTGAAATATTATACATAAATTATTAAGCAACTATTTATTGATAACACTGAATTCGTAATAATTAAAAAAATTTAATGATACATATTTGAAAAAAACGAAATAATCAACTGTTAATTACAAATATGTTTTATATATGTAATTACAAGTTGTACAAGTTTTTAAATACATGATAACAATATACAATATATATATATATTAATGTATATAAAAACATACAATTTTGACATTGCTTGATAAGAATATATTTCGTTAGTTTGACCATACTTATCTATGACATATTATTATGAACAGAGAAAGTGATTTAAGTACTTGAAAGTTTATACTCAGAAACACACGCTTGACGTGCGATTAAATTAAATATTCGACTTGAAAATAATTATGATATTGTTACGTTTTGGCGATATCATCTTTTGATTAAAATTTTTTTTTCCCTAATAATTATACGGACTCAGTCAGTAGTGCTATCAGAGAATTACCCATATTTCGTTCGGTTTGCGCAGACGGACGACCGCCCATTTTACCCTCTCTATTGGTATTTATAGGCTCGACGTTGGCAGCCGGCAAGGGAGCTCGGGTTAATTTTATTTTGAACGTTCCGCAATGTACAATGTTGTAGCCGTATGTACAATGTTTGCAATGCTCGCATGCATATCATTTTTTAAGATTTAATGAGGATAAATAAGGATTAAATTATGCTTGCGAGCGTTGCGAATGTTAAGTAAAACGCACCCAATAACGCATATTGAATGGCGGCATTTCTCTTCCACAGCCTACGTGATCACGAGCTGCGTGAACTACATACTTTTTTCCACGAAAAGAGTATATTAATTTCTCATTTAATTTCACAAGAGGATAAGCGATAATCTCATTTTTCATATGATTCAAGAGTATCTAAAAATATTCTGCTTTTTCTTTTTTATGAACAAATTTATCTGTTCCATAGTGATATAAATATAATTAATTGGTTTAATTAATCATTAAAATATTAAATCTGGATTAATAAAAATAATTTTGTTTCGATTTTCATAATAACGCAACTCACTATAAGGCAACAGTATAGGTCCTTTGTTTTTTATATTTTATATTATCCTTTGTTTTCTGTTTTTAGAATATTTGAATAAAGTCAGTCTTCGAAAGTATATTATTACATTTAAAATTTCAGTTATTCATATTGTACTATGCAAATTTCGGTTACTCGAATTGTACTAGTTTATTTTGTACATGCATATAATACGCTCGATATATTCTAGCTAACGCTAATATTCCTGAAATATTCATAAAAGGTTTCTAAAATTCTCCAAAAAAACATTTTAAGAGTATTCCGGAATATTCCGAAATATTTATGGAATGTAAAAGCAACATTCAAATATCGAATAAAAATTTTATTTACATATCGTTACATATTCCGTGAATATTCCATAAATCCGCAAAATTTTAATTTTTCCAGAAATTTCAGATTCGTCTCTAAATCAGTTTTTAAACAAAATTTTGCTTTGAAAAACACATCTTGGAGTCAAATTTTGGAGTTTACAGGCGAAATGCTGCGCTTCTTATATTCTCTCTCAGATGATTTTTATTGTTAATAGTAAGTGCTATCCGCGGCCCTCCGTCGACGGAGAATGTGTACTGCGCTCGCTCGTGATTTTCATAATATATACAAGGAGTATTCATACAATATTCTGAACATTTCATCGACATTTATATATTCTGTGACGATTCTTTCCCTGTGCTGGAATATTCGGACATTACATTGGGAATATGAATCGAACTTTCTATGAATATTTAGCGTTAGCTAGATTTGATTTATGCGGAAATATGATTTTATCTTAATATTTTAACACCAAAATTCAAAGGCTTCGATAATTTAAACGAGATACAAAACATAATGATTATTTAATAAGGAATCTCTCGACGGTTTTTTTTCATTTCCCTCATATTAAATATTATAATATTAAAAATTATTTTGCAATTGTTCAAAGTACATTATTATTTCTTTATGTAATAACATGATAACTATTGGCAGAAGAGATATTTCTGTAGATTTACAAAGAAGAGTTTGCAAGTCCTTGGTTCTAACTCTCACCTGATGGCACTTTGAACATATCGATAGATCAGCTGAAAATGGAAATATATTTTTTATGCATATGTCAATCGTACGTTAGGAGGTCAAAACAGTCTGCGAAGTTTAATTCAGGATTATGAAAAGTATGAACCTATATATTAAACAAAAGTTCTAATATAGCCTTGGTCATAAGTATAAGACATATAAATTGACATAAATGTCCTTTATTAAACAAAAAATAAATGAAAAAATAGTTTTATTGAAAAATATTTATTTTTATGACAATTTATATTTTGTTAGTTTATATACAATACAGTTTTTGTATAATTTATATTTTATTAATATTGTTAGTTTTTTGTGACTTTTATTTATTGCTCTTTTCAAGAAGATGCAATAAATGGAGGCTTTATACATACTCATGGCCAAGTCTATAATACCACGGTAGTGTCGCTGCACTTGGCTTAGCGCCGAGCCACTACCGTATCTCCAGATTTGTAGAATCCTATATTCAATATTTTTCCAAATATTCTTCTTCCTTCCATCTGATTAATTAGTATATTAGTACTTGACGAAGATTTTAGTCTTCAAGATAAGGCGCAAGTCACAGCTTCTTCTCATGATATTTCTTCTTACTATATTTTTATAACGTTTCTCAAATCACACGAATCGCAATTTAAGCTCTCGATGACATCACCGACCGACGCATCTGATTATTCCTAATAACATGAATATACTAAGTATTTTGGTAAATTTATGCATCCAATATAACCTGTAACACATTGATACCATCGGTTTATTTCTCACAGTATGTTGTCAGCCTGAAAGAATTGTAAGGTATGAAATTGAAATAGTTACCTCAATAATCGACTTTTGGCATTACTTAACGTGTCTAGATTGTCTTTCAAAATATACTTTCGAATTCCTAACATGTATTGATGTAAGTATATGTCCCAATCTACGTTTTTAATATCCACGTCAAAGTTGCTACACTCTTCCGATGCTTTTACAAACTTTACCAGTTTCATCATGTTATTTGCATGAAATTTCCACTCGTTCATCGCGAAGAATTCTCCAGTTTTAGCGGCACGTTCAAATCGTTTTGTGATTTTCATCATTCTAAAAGGAAACAGCATATTTATTGCTATTTAATCAAATTTCTACATGATTAAAAGAAGAAATTGAGAGAAGGTATACTTACATAGGTTTACAACCTTGGACCCTTAATATAAGATCTACGATGAATGCAGGTAAAAAGTGCAATGTGGCCACTATGATAGCGTGAATAAATTTATTTGTCCTAAATGTGACATCCGGATACCACATCACGTATTTCGATGGTGATTCTATAGCGTGTTTCCTCGTGAGATATCCAAATTCGCCCCATCTATAAAGATTTATATATATATATACATATAATATACATATAACAACAAAATAATAGCGAATTCGATTGGACATACTTATGTGCACTAAAGCATATTAAAGTTGTCGTACACTGATTTAAAATGTGTAAAATGCTAATATTTCAAATTAAAAGTACAGATTTTATTTAACAGTATAATAAAATATATTGAGGATTTCATAGTTTAATTTGTTTTTCTATTTACATTAAACATTTTTATGTCAGTTTGTATATGGCGACTTTAATGTGCACACCGAATGCGTACTGAGTGCATCAAATCGAAATTACATATATTAAATAGTGTCTTAATAGGATCCTAAGAGGGTCATACATTATTCAACAAAAAATGCATAATAATGAATCTGTTTTTGCAGCGTTTTTGAAAGCTGATGCTGGTGAAAATTTTTCTTACAATCCTTCACATAATTTTTTAGAATTTTTATTAATTCTTAGAAAATTTCTCTTTTTTTTATACTAACTTGGACATTAATCAAACAAATAACATTTTATTAAAATAAGAGTATTATATCAATATGTTTAGGAGGCCCGGCCACACTAGCAATGCTATGTTATTGTTTAACTTTACATAACTCGAAATGCATACAAATAAAATATTAAATAATAAATGACATACTCAAGTATATATTGTTCGGAAAGTTCGTGCCGATGTTGAAGGGAAATTGAAATGCAGAAGATTTAAATTTTAGTATACATTTATTAAATTATATAGATTAGTCGGCACGAACTTTCCGGACCACCCAATATATGCATAATTTCACGTAATAATATACTTAAGTTTAAGAAGAATAAGCAAGTATATAATAAAATGCTAAACCGTATCTTAAAAATTAACGTTTTGAAATGCTTGAAAGCGTTTAAAAATTAAAAATGAGTCATAATAAATGTCTATATATTGTATATTGATATATCAACACATCATGATATAAAGCGAGCCACTGAATAAATAATTTACTATAATTCACTATAATTCATTATATAATAATTCACTATAATTCATCTTAGTAGCAGAGATATTAAAAGCTGCTATGGTATTTATACTACATAATTTTAGCTTTTTTTCTATTACAATAATTTCAACTTTCTGATCGTCATTTCTGCGCGCATGCACGTATGCACGCATGAGCATACATTTGTTTAATTATTTTATTATTCTATTATTGTTTTTCATGCTGTGTTTATTGCTGTATACTCACGTAATTGGATGAACTGTGCTGCTGGTACAATTGTAAATCCTTATTGTATCAGTATGTTGTGCAAAATTATGCCAAGATGCGCAAATCAACGCATTGACAACAAAATCGACAGGTACAACGTCTACCACTAAATTTGCATTACACACAATACTTCTAACAGTACCTCTACCAATCTCTGTCATTATACCTATCAAATAATAAAACATAGCACATGTATGCTAAAAAATATGCTGTACCCAGTCAGAAATAGTTCTTCGAAAAGACATCGTTTCGATAGAATCGTTATGATAGAAAAGTTGTCGATTCGAAACTTGCATCGAAATTTCAACATTTTCGAGTGATAAAAAATTACGTATGTAGAGAGTGCAATGAGAGTTTGATACATTTTTAACATTTGTGGTATAAATTTATGATACGTAATCTTATATTTTGAATATTTTCATTTAAAGATCGAATCGACATTTTTTTCGATTTCATTTCGACAATTGCAATATCGTTCTAATCATAAAAATTTTCTCAAAATTTTTCAAAATTTATAAATAATTTTATAACTTTTTAGAAAATTGTGGAATTTTTTTATACGAACATTTTTATCGGAATATTTTTTACAATTGTCGATAATTGTCCATATCTTTTCTTCTAGTAATTCTTTGTATCTTTTATTATTCTACTCCTGCTGAATAACATTACTTTTATTTGTACTTTGTAGTTTATTTAATATAATCTTATTATATCATTTTTGTATTGAGAAATTTCAGGGAATAATGTCTCTTACCATAAATGCTGACAACCTATTAGCTATCTCTTACCTTAAAAGCACAAAATCAAGGAAAAATATCATTCTATCAATTAGTCTAGTTAGATTAATTCTAGCTTAAATCGATATCGAAACGATTTTTCTCGATTTTCAAATTAATGAAATTAAATGTTGATCTATCATACAAGTTTCCAATATTATTTGGAAGTATAAAAATACTACTAATATCACTGCTACTGCAGTAATATTATTACTGATACGCAATAGTATCAATGTCCCAAAGGTTCGGAGATACTATATAGGGGTTGCGCAACAATTGAAACGCACTGTATCTCCGAACTCTTTGAGGTACAAACGAAAGTAATAGAGGTACAAACGGGTACAAACGATTCTCTTTCGAATGCCATTGGTCCCATTTCGATATCTTTAAAATTGGCTAAATTTGCTATATAGAGGTTGCGCAAAAACACAAATGTATCTCCGAACACTTTGAGGTACAAACGAAAATAATAGAGGTACAAACGGGTACAAACGATTCTCTTTCGAATGCCGTTGGTCCCATATCTTTGAAATTCGCTAAATTTGCTATGTAGGGGTTGCGCAAAAACTGAAACGCGCTGTATCTCCGAATCCTTTGAGGTACAAACGAAAGTAAGAGAGGTACGAACGGGTACAAACGATTCTCTTTCGAATGCCGTTGGTCCCATTTCGATATCTTTAAAATTCGTTAAATTTGCTACGTAGGGGTTGTGCAAAAACTGAAAAGCGCTGTATCTCCGAACCCTTTGAGGTACAAACGAAAGTAAGAGAGGTACGAACGGATACAAACGATTCTCTTTCGAATGGCATAAATGAAATTAAAAAATTTTAAAGTTGCGCGCTGGCCATTTCTTATTTTTCACTTTTTGTTTAACTGTTTGAGATACAAACGAAATAATGATCGGTACAAACAAGTACAAATGAAATACAAACGGCCTGCAGTATAATTTTTATTTTTGATAAGTTGAGCGCCAGGTTCACATCGGTATATGACGTAACATAGAACTACTTCCAGTAGTTGTAATATTTGGTATAAAAAATTTATTAGAGTCAAAAAATACACA
>Ga0157363_1002526_pt1 | contig 16184 bp, 15 predicted proteins | sample AttsexASBM1_FD_111477 | JGI IMG/M metagenome (GOLD analysis project Ga0157363, IMG submission 111477) | Fungus gardens microbial communities from leaf cutter ant in Ribeirão Preto, State of São Paulo, Brazil - Atta sexdens ASBM1 | ecosystem: Host-associated > Fungi > Mycelium > Unclassified ...
AAAGCGATGAGAAAGAGATTGCGTTGCGAATCCATCGTTAATGTTCTCTGGTATCAAAGGTTTTTGGCGGCACAGGATCGTCACCACCCGGGTTCAAAGGGTGGCATTTTAATACGCGTTTTAAAGTCAACCAACTGCCTTTTATCACGCCAAACCTGCGTAAGGCCTCAATTCCGTATTGAGAGCAGGTCGGATGAAACCGACAGTGTGGCCCCAGCAATGGACTGATACCGCGTTGATATACGCGTATCAGGACGATCAGGAACCGCGCGCCAGGCGACAGTGACGACGCCATAATTTCTCCAACGCTTCCGCCAACATACGGTTATCGAGATCGGCAACACCCTTTTTCGCGACCACCACAAAGTCCATCGACGGCAATTCATGTTGACGCAGACGAAAGCTTTCGCGGGTCAATCGCTTGATCCGGTTACGTTCGTGAGCGCGTTTCACATGTTTTTTCGCGACGGTAAGACCGATGCGGGGATACCCCAGCGCGTTAAGGCGGCCGAGAATAGTAATTTGCGGCGTGCCAGCCCGTTGTGGCTGCTGAAAGACGAAAGTGAAATGAGTGGGAGTTAACAAACGTAACTCCCTGGGAAATGCGAGCTTACCCATCAGGGTTAGCTTTATTACTTAGAAACGGTCAGACGAGCGCGGCCTTTAGCACGACGACGTGCCAGAACCTGACGACCATTTTTAGTAGCCATACGAGCACGGAAGCCGTGTGAACGGTTGCGCTTCAGTACGGACGGTTGAAAAGTGCGTTTCATGGCGATTTCTACCTAAACTTGAAAATTTTCACTGGGTGACGCGTTTTCGGGCCAACAAACAGACCGACGCCTCAATGTGTCTTTAATAAAGAGGCGGGATTGTAATAATTGTACAGTCCCGAGTCAATTTACTTCGCTTGTCGCGGCGCCAGAAAACCCGGATACAGCCCGCTGAGTCCGGGCATTGAGCTTTACGCGACAACGCCGGGGGGAGAATTATACGGGGTCTGCGTTAAAGCGCAAGGATCGCGCAGGATCTTATTGCGATCAAATTCGCCTGCCACACGTCAAAAACGAGAAGCCGTCCGAAAATTTGGATCATTCAGCACGATCCCAGGTGGTTTTTTCTGCCGCAGGCGTAGACTTTTACCCGCGTTCATGCCCTGTGGATAAAAAGGAGAAAAACTGTGTAGAAAGGGAAGATCTCTGTCGCGCTTTGCGCTATGATCCGCCCTTCCTCTGGCGATCCTCCGATGGTTGCGGGGTGGAAAACCGCTGATAGCGGTCGCAGGCGCTTTCTTTCGTCTGTGTCAAAAATGAACGTTTCTTAGATTAGTGCCTACTTTTTCTTATCGAATTTGTACGAGTGGAGTCCGCCGTGTCACTTACGCTTTGGCAACAGTGTCTTGCCCGTTTGCAGGATGAGCTTCCTGCCACCGAATTCAGCATGTGGATCCGTCCACTACAGGCTGAATTAAACGACAATACGCTTGCCTTGTATGCTCCTAACCGCTTCGTACTCGACTGGGTTCGGGATAAATACCTAAACAGCATCAACGCATTGCTGAACGAATTCTGCGGTGCCAATGTCCCGCTGTTGCGTTTTGAGGTGGGCACGCGTCCGGTTCAACACGCCGCAGCGGTCAGCCAGCCCGCGATGGCCAGCGTCAGTGCGCCGGCGGAGCCTGTGCCAAGCCGTCCGGCACCGACACAGATTTTACGTCCGAGCTGGGACAACGTGCCTGCTCCTGCGGATGTGACCTATCGGTCCAATGTTAACAATCGCCATAACTTCGACAACTTTGTTGAAGGTAAATCTAACCAACTGGCGCGCGCGGCGGCACGCCAGGTGGCCGATAATCCTGGCGGTGCCTACAATCCGTTGTTCCTTTATGGCGGTACTGGCCTCGGCAAAACTCACCTGCTGCACGCCGTGGGTAATGGCATCATTGCGCGTAAGCCAAATGCGAAAGTGGTTTACATGCATTCCGAGCGCTTTGTGCAGGACATGGTAAAAGCGCTGCAAAATAACGCGATTGAAGAGTTTAAGCGTTACTACCGCTCGGTTGATGCGCTGTTGATCGATGACATTCAGTTTTTTGCCAATAAAGAGCGTTCGCAGGAAGAATTTTTTCACACCTTCAATGCCCTGCTGGAAGGCAATCAACAGATCATTTTGACGTCGGATCGTTACCCCAAAGAGATCAACGGGGTTGAAGATCGACTGAAGTCACGGTTTGGCTGGGGCCTGACCGTGGCGATCGAACCGCCTGAACTGGAAACCCGCGTTGCGATCCTGATGAAAAAGGCGGACGAAAACGACATTCGTTTGCCGGGCGAAGTGGCCTTCTTTATTGCCAAGCGTTTACGTTCGAACGTGCGTGAGCTGGAAGGGGCACTGAACCGGGTGATTGCGAACGCTAACTTTACCGGTCGGGCGATTACGATCGATTTCGTTCGCGAAGCATTGCGGGATCTGCTGGCCCTGCAGGAAAAACTGGTCACTATTGATAATATTCAGAAGACCGTTGCGGAGTACTACAAAATTAAAGTCGCGGATTTGCTCTCTAAGCGCCGTTCGCGCTCAGTCGCGCGTCCGCGTCAAATGGCGATGGCGATGGCGAAAGAGCTGACCAACCACAGTTTGCCGGAAATTGGCGATGCTTTTGGCGGTCGCGACCATACCACGGTGCTTCATGCCTGCCGCAAGATTGAGCAGTTGCGTGAAGAAAGCCACGACATCAAAGAAGATTTCTCTAATCTCATCAGAACATTATCTTCGTGACGCTATGAAATTTATTGTTGAACGTGAACAGTTGCTAAAGCCGCTGCAGCAAGTCAGCGGCCCCCTTGGTGGTCGTCCGACGCTGCCGATCCTTGGCAACCTGCTGATGCAGGTGAATGACGGATCGCTGTTGCTGACCGGCACCGATTTGGAAATGGAAATGGTGGCGCGCGTGGCGCTTACTCAGGCGCACGAGCCTGGCGCAACCACCGTGCCGGCACGCAAATTTCTCGATATTTGTCGCGGCCTGCCGGAAGGCGCAGAGATCAACGTCACACTGGAAGGCGAACGGATGTTGGTGCGCTCTGGCCGCAGCCGTTTCTCGCTTTCGACCTTGCCCGCCAGCGACTTCCCCAACCTGGATGACTGGCAGAGCGAGGTGGAATTCACGCTGCCGCAGGCAACGCTGAAACGGCTTATTGAAGCCACGCAGTTTTCCATGGCGCATCAGGACGTGCGTTACTACCTGAACGGCATGATGTTTGAGACCGAAGGCGAAGAACTGCGTACGGTCGCCACCGATGGTCACCGTCTGGCCGTCTGTTCCATGCCCGTTGGCCAGGCGCTGCCCAGCCATTCGGTCATCGTGCCGCGTAAAGGGGTTATCGAGCTGTTGCGTCTGCTGGATGGCGGCGATACGCCGCTTCAGGTACAGATTGGCAGCAGTAATATCCGTGCACATGTGGGCGACTATATCTTCACCTCTAAGCTGGTGGATGGTCGCTTCCCGGATTATCGTCGTGTGTTGCCCAAGAATCCGGATAAGGTGCTGGAAGCCGGTTGCGATCTGCTGAAACAGGCGTTTGCCCGTGCTGCGATTCTGTCGAATGAGAAATTCCGTGGCGTTCGTCTGCATATCACCGAAAATCAGCTAAAAATTACCGCGAATAACCCTGAACAGGAAGAAGCGGAAGAGATGCTGGATGTCAGCTATAACGGCAGCGAGCTGGAAATTGGGTTCAACGTGAGTTACGTGCTGGACGTGCTGAATGCGCTGAAGTGCGAGAACGTCCGTTTGCTGCTGACGGATTCTGTGTCGAGTGTGCAGATTGAAGATGTCGTCAGCCCGGCGGCGGCCTATGTCGTCATGCCTATGCGCCTGTAGGCCATCGTACGCTGGCCTGCTCGCCATTCGGGTTTCGGACAGTATTGTCCGTGACCCGAGCGGCTTGTTTTTCAAAGGCACAATCCCTTTCATCCTGACTTTTGCCCTTCATGCTGGATTGATTCATGGCTTTAACCCGCCTGCTAATAAAAGATTTTCGCAATATTGAACAGGCTGACCTGGCGTTAGCGCCGGGATTTAATTTTCTGGTGGGCGCGAACGGTAGCGGCAAAACCAGCGTGCTTGAGGCGATCTATACGCTGGGCCACGGACGTGCGTTTCGCAGTTTGCAGGCGGGACGGGTAATTCGGCACGATCAGGCCGCCTTTGTGCTGCATGGCCGGCTGGAAGGCCAGGAGCGCGAGTTTTCCGTCGGGCTCAGTAAAAATCGCGCCGGGGAGAGCAAAGTCCGCATTGACGGCAGCGACGGACATAAAGTGGCCGAGCTGGCGCAGTTACTGCCGATGCAGTTGATCACGCCAGAGGGTTTTACCCTACTTAATGGCGGTCCTAAATATCGCAGAGCCTATGTCGACTGGGGCTGCTTTCACAATACGCCGGGTTTTTTTAATGCCTGGAGCAACCTGCGGCGCCTGCTCAAACAGCGCAATGCGGCATTGCGTCAGGTCACGCGCTACAGTCAGGTTCGTCCCTGGGATCAAGAACTGGTGCCGCTGGCCGAACAGATTAGCCAGTGGCGCGCCGAGTACAGTGACGCGATCTCAGCCGAGATCGTAACCACCTGCGGGCAGTTTTTACCCGAATTTGATCTGCGTTTTTCGTTCCAGCGCGGCTGGGACAAAGAGAGCGATTATGCCGAACTGCTTGAACGCAACTTTGAACGCGATCGGGCCTTAACCTACACCGCCAGCGGCCCGCATAAAGCGGACTTTCGTATTCGTGCCGAAGGTACGCCGGTGGAAGATTTACTCTCACGCGGGCAGCTTAAACTGCTGATGTGTGCATTGCGTCTGGCGCAGGGCGAGTTCCTGACTAACCAGAGCGGACGCCGTTGTGTTTACCTCATTGATGACTTTGCCTCTGAACTGGACGACAGTCGCCGCCGCCTGCTGGCGGAACGACTGAAGGCGACTCAGGCTCAGGTCTTTGTCAGCGCCATCTCGTCCGAGCATGTAATCGACATGACTGACGAAAAGGGCAAGATGTTCCGCGTGGAACAGGGTAAAATAGCGGTTCAACCTAAAGATTAAATGAGCGAGAAACGTTGATGTCGAATTCTTATGACTCTTCAAGTATCAAAGTTCTGAAAGGGCTTGATGCGGTACGCAAACGCCCGGGCATGTACATCGGCGATACCGATGACGGAACCGGTCTGCATCACATGGTATTCGAGGTCGTGGATAACGCAATCGACGAAGCGCTCGCCGGTCACTGTAAAGATATCGTTGTCACCATCCATGCGGACAACTCGGTTTCCGTACAGGATGACGGACGCGGTATTCCAACCGGTATCCACGAAGAAGAAGGCGTGTCCGCGGCAGAAGTGATCATGACCGTGCTGCACGCTGGCGGTAAGTTCGACGATAACTCGTATAAAGTCTCGGGCGGCCTGCACGGCGTGGGCGTGTCTGTGGTTAACGCCCTGTCACAGAAGCTGGAGCTGACCATTCGTCGCGAAGGCAAAGTGCACCAGCAGATTTATCTGCATGGCGTGCCCGAAGCGCCGCTGGCGGTGACAGGCGATACCGACGCGACCGGTACCCGTATCCGTTTCTGGCCAAGCCATGACACGTTCACCAACGTGACCGACTTCGAATACGACATTCTGGCGAAGCGCCTGCGTGAGCTCTCTTTCCTGAACTCCGGTGTTTCCATTCGTCTGGAAGACAAACGTGACGGCAAAAACGACCATTTCCACTACGAAGGTGGGATTAAAGCGTTTGTCGAATACCTGAACAAGAACAAAACGCCTATCCATCCGACCGTATTCTATTTCTCAACCGAAAAAGACGGCATTGGCGTGGAAGTAGCCCTGCAGTGGAACGACGGCTTCCAGGAGAACATCTACTGCTTCACTAACAACATTCCTCAACGCGACGGCGGTACGCACCTTGCCGGTTTCCGCGCCGCGATGACGCGTACCCTGAATGCCTACATGGATAAAGAGGGATACAGCAAGAAGGCCAAAGTCAGCGCCACCGGTGATGACGCGCGTGAGGGCCTGATTGCCGTGGTGTCGGTGAAAGTGCCGGATCCAAAATTCTCTTCACAGACCAAAGACAAGCTGGTGTCTTCTGAAGTGAAATCGGCCGTTGAGCAGCAGATGAATGAACTGCTGGCGGAATATCTGCTGGAAAATCCGGGCGATGCAAAAATCGTTGTCGGCAAAATCATTGATGCCGCCCGCGCCCGTGAAGCCGCGCGCCGTGCCCGTGAAATGACACGCCGCAAAGGTGCGCTGGATCTGGCTGGCCTGCCGGGCAAGCTGGCGGATTGTCAGGAGCGCGATCCGGCTCTGTCTGAAATCTACCTGGTGGAGGGTGACTCCGCGGGCGGTTCTGCCAAGCAAGGCCGTAACCGTAAAAACCAGGCTATTCTGCCGCTGAAAGGGAAAATCCTTAACGTTGAGAAGGCGCGTTTCGATAAGATGCTGGCGTCTCAGGAAGTGGCTACGCTGATTACCGCGCTGGGCTGCGGCATTGGCCGCGACGAATATAACCCGGATAAACTGCGCTATCACAGCATCATCATCATGACCGATGCGGACGTCGACGGCTCGCACATTCGTACACTGCTGTTGACCTTTTTCTATCGTCAGATGCCAGAAATTATTGAGCGTGGTCACGTCTACATTGCTCAGCCGCCGCTGTATAAAGTGAAAAAAGGCAAGCAGGAACAGTATATTAAAGACGATGAGGCGATGGATCAGTATCAGATCGCTATCGCCCTCGACGGAACGACGCTGCACACCAATGCCAGCGCACCGGCATTAGGTGGTGAGCCGCTTGAATCTCTGGTCGCGGACTTTAACAGCACGCAGAAGATGATCAAACGTATGGAGCGCCGTTTTCCGCTGGCGATGTTACGTGCGCTGGTCTATCACGACACGCTGAGCGATCTGAGTAATGAAGCGGCCGTTAACGCCTGGATTAACGGACTGGTGAGCTATCTGACTGAACGTGAAGCGCACGGCAGCACCTATGTGGCACACGTACGTGAAAATCGTGAGCTGAATCAGTTTGAGCCTGTTTTACGCGTACGGACCCATGGCGTGGACACGGATTATCCTCTGGACAGCGAGTTTATTATGGGGCCGGAATACCGCAAAATTTGCGCCCTGGGTGGCAAACTGCGCGGCCTGCTGGAAGAGGATGCTTACATCGAGCGCGGTGAGCGCCGTCAACCGGTATCCAGCTTCGAACAGGCGATTGAGTGGCTGGTGAAAGAATCCCGTCGTGGTCTGTCTGTACAGCGCTATAAAGGTCTGGGTGAGATGAACCCGGATCAGTTGTGGGAAACGACAATGGACCCAGACAGCCGTCGCATGCTACGTGTCACCATTAAAGATGCGATCGCCGCCGACCAGCTGTTTACAACCCTGATGGGGGATGCCGTTGAACCGCGCCGCGCCTTCATCGAAGAGAATGCGTTGAAAGCCGCAAACATCGATATCTAATCGCGCCAAAAGATGTAAAACCCTTCCTCGTGAAGGGTTTTTTTTTGCCAGATCATCGTGGAGCGAAACGTAACACGTTATGGTTCACGCGTGCTGAAAAGCGCCGATAAACTGGTCAATGTGAGCTGAATCGCGCTAGCATTGCTGTAAACCCGACACAATGAGGATGCTATGGCTATTAAACTGATCGCAATTGATATGGATGGCACGCTGCTGAATCCGCAGCACGAGATCACCGCAGGCGTAAAATCGGCACTGAACCGCGCCCGGGAAAAAGGGGTTTCCATCGTGTTGGCGACCGGCCGACCTTATGTTGGTATTGAACGTTATTTAATGGAACTTGATCTCCATACGCCAGGTCAGTACTGCATCAGTAATAATGGCGCGCTTGTTCATCGGGCTGAAGATGGTGAAGTCGTCGCCGATGTGACGCTGGGCTTTGACGATTACATGTATGTTGAGAAGCTGGCCAGAGAACTGGGCGTGCATTTTCAGGCGTTTGATAAATCACACCTGTATACGCCAAATAAAGATATCAGCGAATTTACAATTCATGAAGCCAGCCTGACCGGCATCCCGGTACGTTATCGGGCCGTTGAAGAAATGGATCCGGCAACGCGTTTTCCAAAACTCATGATGATTGATAAACCCGCTCTGCTTGATGCGGCCATCGCCAGACTGCCTGAGCATGCGCACCAGACGTATACCATTTTGAAAAGCGCGCCCTACTATCTGGAAATTCTCGACCGTCGGGTAAACAAAGGTTATGGCGTAAAAATGCTGGCGGAGAAACTGGGTTTGCAAGCGGAAGAGGTCATGGCGATAGGCGATCAGGAAAATGATCTGGCGATGATTGAATACGCAGGGACCGGCGTCGCGATGGGCAATGCGATTGATTCTGTGAAAAAAATAGCCCAGTTTGTGACCAAAACCAATATGGAAGATGGGGTTGCGCACGCCATTGAAAAATGGGTGCTTTAATCGGTTTCTTTTATGGGTAAGATCGCGCAGTCAGGTCAGTCATCTGCACGGTTTTATCCATAACATCACTGCAACTGTCAAATAACGCGCCTGCTCACGAGTGCTTTCATGCCTGAAAAACAGATTACTTTTGCTCCTCGTCATCATCAACTGACCAACATCAACGTCTGGACGCCCGACAGCCAGTGGCTGGCCTTTGATGTGCGGCCTTCCGGCGCGTCGTTCACCGGTAAGACAATTGAACGCGTTAATGTGAATACCGGCGAAGTGGAAGTGCTGTATGAGGCAACGGCGGGCGCCCATGTTGGCGTGGTGACGGTTTGTCCCACCTTACCCGAGCGCTATGTCTGTATTCATGGGCCAGAGCATCCTGACGACAACTGGCATTATGACTTTCATCATCGCCGCGGCGTGATCATTGAAGCGGGTCAGGCCGCCAGTCTGGATGCATGCGATATCACGCCGCCCTTTACGCCAGGTGCTTTGCGCGGCGGTTCTCACGTCCATGTTTTTAGTCCGGATGGCTCGCGCCTCAGCTTCACCTATAACGATCACGTGATGCACGAGCTGGATATCAGTCTTGATCTGCGCAATGTCGGCATTGCCGTCCCGTTAAAAGCAGTGAAACCAGAAAAACAGCATCCGCGCGAATATGATGGCAGCCATTTTTGTGTAGTAGTCAGTGAAACGACAGCGCACCCACAGCCGGGCAGCGATCAAATCAATCGGGCCTATGAAGAGTGCTGGATTGGTCATCAGGGCTATGAAAAGCCGGACGGCAGCCGTCAACGCTGGGCCATCGCCTTTATTGGCGACACGCTTTCCGCGGCAGGAGACAAGCATCCCGAGGTATTTGTCGTCGATTTGCCAGAGGCACTGGAAGCCTATGCCAAACCCGGCCGCTCACCGCTGGAAGGGGACAGCCACCATCTACCTGCGCCACCAGCGGGGGTTCAACAGCGACGGTTAACCTATAGCAAGGGACTGGCGCAACAACCTCGCCACTGGTTACGTAGCTCACCCGATGGCAGCGCTATCGCCTTTTTGATGGCGGACAGCCAGCAGGTGATTCAATTATGGTGGGTATCGCCTAACGGCGGTGAACCGCGCCAGATAACGCGGCTGAACCACAGCATTCAGTCTGCATTTAGCTGGCATCCTCGTGGTGAAGCCATTGCCTTTATTTGCGACAACAGCGTGATGCTGTGTCACTGGCAAACGGGAGAGTGCGAACGCTTAACCGCCCGCACCGGGTCGGCACCGTCCGGGGATGCGGTGGTCTGGTCACCGGATGGAAAAAAGATCGCTTTTATGCGGGAAAAAGAGGGCTGGCAGCACCTGTTTACTGTGACGGTTGCATAGCGGGCATGGGCTGAGCATGCGCCAGATTTTCCTCGGTGTGGGCCAGTTTTTCACTCTGAAGCACGCGGGCGCGCGGCGAATCCAGGGCTTTATCCTTGTCGCTGCGATAGTAATCCCAGGGCAGTAACAGCGTATCCATGACGGCAGAAAAAGGCAGATCAACCAGCGCCAGGGGCTTTAGCGCCCAGCTGGCCTGACTGTCCGTCAGAATGTCAGCACTGGCACGTGTGCCCGGATAGTAGCCCTGACTTGCACCGGTATGCGTCATGACGCTGGAACATCCACCGGAAGCGACTGCGCAACACATCACGCCAGCCAACGGTAACCTTTTCATCATTTTCATATGTCGTCCCTTCGATTCTGGCACCTGATTGCGTGAGCGCACCAGCGTACCCTCTCAGTCATGAAGTCCGTTCTGGTCCGGCAATTTACCCTTGAGTGTATGCCATTTCGCCAGTTTGGCGAAAAAAATCACGCATCGGGTCTTGAAAGCCTGGCGTCTGCACCCATTTTCTAAACAGGGTCGTTAAGGCTGCCGCCGAAAGGGGCAATGCGGTCCTGCACAACCTGTCCAATAGTGGAAGGTTGCCAAAACTTGCTGACATTCAGGAGTCTTTTTATGCGTAACTTTGATCTGTCTCCCCTTTATCGCTCTGCCATCGGATTTGATCGCCTGTTCAACATGCTTGAGTCCAATCAAAATCAGAGCAACGGTGGTTATCCCCCTTACAATGTTGAACTGGTTGATGAGAACCATTACCGCATCACTATCGCGGTAGCCGGTTTTGCTCAGAGTGAACTGGATATTACGGCCCACGACAACGTGCTCATCGTGCGTGGTGCGCATCCGGAAGAGCAGACAGAACGTAAATATCTCTATCAGGGCATCGCCGAGCGTAATTTCGAGCGTAAATTCCAGCTGGCTGACCATATCGTCGTGCGCGACGCGCGCCTGGAAAATGGTCTGCTGAGCATCGATCTTGAGCGTTTGATTCCTGAAGAAGCGAAACCACGCCGGATTGAAATTTTAAAATAAAGCGGCCGTGACGGCTGAGTAAACATGATAACGGTCACAGCATACAGGTTGTGGCCGTTTTTTTATGGCCGCGACAAGCAGATTGATGCGGATGCGGCGAAGCGATCAGTGATGGCCTGATGGTAAGAAAACGAAAAGCATCAGGTCGCGTTGACAAACGCAGGGCTTCACCTGTCCCGCGCCTTCTTTTGCAGGTTCAGATCAATGCTGAATCTGTGCCAGATCTGCTTCACTCAACCCGGTCATTTTCATTACGGTTGTTCTGTCCAGGCCATGCTGCAGCATAGTGCGCGCAACCTCGCGTTTACCTTCATTGCGGCCTTCACGTAAACCGGTCTGAATTCCCTGCTTAATTCCCTTATCAAAGCCCTTCTGCATACCTTTTTGTTCAAGCTGCTGTGCAATGGTCATAAGCGTGTCTCCGTGTTGCGGCACCCGCAGGGCCAGTTCCTGAATAAAAGCCTCGACGTCTGGGGTTTCACCCGCCTGCACAATGTAGTGCACCAACGATACAATCTGTGATGACGAAAGATAACCGGACAGCAGCACAGGGACAAGTCTGTCCATCAGATTTGCGAGATCGCGCTGATGGATGTGCTTTTGCAGCAGCGTCAGTGCCGCCATGCTGCGATGTTCCACAATCTCATCGTCAGGCATTACCGTAATATCAACCAGAGGGAAGCAAGTACTGTAGAGCCTGCGGGCCAGTGCCGGATGCGTAAAATCATCTAGCCAGCAGGTGGAATAAGGATAGGGTCTGCGTTTACCCATATAAAACAGCACCGGTATCACCAGCGGCAGCGTTTTATAGCCGGCATCCAGGTGGCGCTGCATGGCCGCGACCGCGTAGCGAAGAAGCCTGAACGCCATATGCCTGTCAGGTGAAGACTGATGTTCGATCAGGACGTACATATAGCCCTCACCCGCTGTCGTTTTGAGACTATACAGCACATCACTGAAATACTGCCGGAGATCCGCTTCAACAAAGGAACCGGACGCCAGTTTTAACGTCCGTAAGTCGCAAATCGCGCGCAGATCTGCGGGAAGATGAATTTCCATGAAATCGCGGGCAATGTCAGGTTGGGTGAGAAACTGACGAAAGGTTGCATCATGCGGTGTTGGCGTTGCGTTTTTCTTCTTCATCATTGCTGGCCCGGTTATAAAGCACACGGGCGAAAGTCGTGATGAGTGAAAAGAGATGTCTGGCCGCCCTGGCAATGCGGATACTTCCATGCATCCGCATTGCTGTCCAGGCGGAGGTTTTTTTCTGCGAGCGGGCTGCCAAAGCCAGCCCGAAAACGCGCGCATGCACAGGCATTTACGAAAGGGTATTTACGTCGGGCACGTCAGTTTGACGAGTGGTAAGCGCTAATGTTGCGGCTGCCTGAGCCAGCGCTGACCAATCACGCCACCAAACATATTGACCAGCAGCCCGACAATGATGATTACAGCACCCACAATCTGCTGGCGTGATAAGGTTTCCCCCAGCACCAGGGCTGCCGAAACAATCCCAACAACAGGCACCAGCAGGGAAAGCGGTGCCACACGCCAGGTTTCATAACGGCTAAGCAACGTACTCCAGATGCCGTAACCCATAATGGTCGCCACAAAGGCCAGGTAAATCAGCGCCATCACCGTCTGTAGATCAATGTGCGTCAGACTGGTAATGATTGCCGACCGGCCTTCAAACAGCAGCGAACAGGCAAAGAAAGGAACGACGGGCACCAGCGCGCTCCAGACCACCAGCGACATAACCGGTACGGGATAATGCCGGGTGATGATTTTATTGGTGATATTCCCCAGTCCCCAGGAAAACGCCGCCGCAAGCATAAGCATCATAGTGGTCAATGTTATGCCGGCGGCGCTTTGGCCAGCCATGCCGGAGGTGGCTAATAAAAAAATGCCTGAAGTGGCAATCAGCATGCCCGCAATGTGATTCCAGCGCAGCTTTTCGGCCAGAAACAGCGCCCCAAGCAGCAGCGTAAAGAACGCCTGCGCCTGTAATATCAGCGAAGCAAGGCCTGCAGGCATACCCAGTTTGATGGCCAAAAACAGAAACGCAAACTGCCCAAAACTGATGGTCATGCCGTAAAGTAAAAGCCACTTTACTGGCACAGCAGGACGGCGCACCAGTAAAAGGGCAGGAAAGGCAACCAGTGCAAAACGCAATCCCGCCAGCAAAAAGGGAGGCATGTTATGCAGACCCAGTTTTATGACAACGAAGTTCACGCCCCACGCAATCACTACACACAGGGCTAACAGCCAGTCTTTTCCCGACACCGCACTCTCCTTTTGCCCGCGCTGGCCCGCACGGCCATATGCGCATCACGTCTGTTAATAATGCAAAATGCCTTTGCGATCGGGTTAAGGCAGCGTTGCGCTTCATCAAGGCCGGCCGGATAGAGACGACGCCTTGTTGCCCGATCGGGTCTGTAGATTTAACTGTCGCGCCAGGCGATCTCCACTTCTTCAGCCAGAATCTGTATGGCGCGCTCAATGTTTTCCGCATCCGGTACATAATTCATGCGCATGCACTGGTGCGTGTGCGGCCAGTCATGCTCCAGACCCGGAAAGAAAAAGTGGCCCGGCACCATCAGCACGCCCCGAGCTTTAAGCCGCTGGTACAGCAACTCCGTACTGATCGGTAAATCCCGGAACCACAGCCAGAGAAAAATTGCCCCCTCCGGTTTATGGATCAGACAGCGCTCCGCCGATAAGTAGCGGCGAATAAGGGTGATCGTTTGCATCACCTTGTGCTGATAAAAAGGTTTAATCACTTCTTCAGACAAGCGCAGCAGATCGCCACGTTGAATCATTTCGCTGGCCATGGCCGGGCCAATACTGCCCGGTGCCAGGCTGATGATGCCGTTCATGTTACCGATCGCGGTAATCGTGCTCTCATCGGCGATGATGATCCCGCAACGTGCGCCTGGCAGACCGAGTTTGGATAAACTCATGCAGAGAATGATATTGGGGTTCCACAGCGGCCGCACATCACTAAAAATAATGCCGGGAAATGGCACACCATAAGCGTTGTCGATAAGTAACGGCACCTCATGCTGCTGCGCCAGCGCATCCAGTTGCAGAAGTTCGTCATCCGTAATGACATTGCCGGTTGGATTGGTCGGGCGCGATACGCAAATCAGCCCCACATCGTCATTCATGGGGAGATGTTCAAAATCGACGTGATACTTGAACTGCCCTTCCGGTAATAACTCTATGTTGGGCCTGGCAGAAATAAAGAGGTCTTCATCCAGGCCCGCATCAGCGTAACCCAGGTACTCTGGAGCCAGAGGAAACAGCACCCGTTTTTTACTGCCGTCACTGCGCCGCCCCGCGAACAGGTTGAAGAGATAAAAAAATGCGCTCTGACTGCCGTTAGTCAGCGCGATATTTTGCGCAGTGACAGACCAACCGCACTGCTCACGTAGCATTGCCGCCAGGGCATCCAGCAGCACGGCTTTACCGCGTGGACCATCGTAATTGCATAAGGCCTCACTCAGTTTGCCCTCGTCGTGCATCTGCTGCAGCAACTGCTGAAAATAATCGTTCATTGCCGGGATCTGTGCGGGGTTGCCGCCGCCAAGCATGATCGTGCCGGGCGTACGCAGGCCTGCGCCCATGTCTTCCATCAGACGTGAGATGCCGGAATGTTGAGTAAACTTGTCGCCGAACTGAGAAAAAGCCATAGCGGTTAAAAATTTGTAATAAAGAATGGGATAACCACCATAACGCCCGCTCCCGGCGGGCGCAATGGGCAGCCGCAGGATTACTTCAGCACCTGAGGATTCACGCAGTTCTTTTCAACCTTGCCGCTCATGGCGGCAATGAGATTTTCTACCGCGTCCTGCATCATCCCATAGCGGGTTTCGTGGGTTGCAGAGCCAATGTGCGGCAACGTAACAACATTCGGTAACGACAGCAGCGGCGAGTCAGTCGGCAGCGGCTCTTTTTCGAAAACATCCAGCCCGGCGGCGTGGATCGTGCCCTCTTGTAGCGCGGTAATCAGGGCATTTTCATCTACCACTGGCCCACGGCCCGCGTTGATCAGCACCGCACTGGGCTTCATCATCGCCAGCTGTTCTGCGCCAATTAAATGATGCGTTTCTTCGGTAAGCGGCAGGCTGATGCAAACGAAATCGCTTTCTTTGAGCAGCGTTTCCAGCTCACACCGGCGGGCTGCAAACTGCGATTCGGCCTGGTCGTGCTGACGGCGCGCGTTGTAGAGAATGTTCATGCCGAATCCGAAGTGCGCACGCTGGGCCAGCGCCATACCGATGCGTCCCATACCAAGAATTCCCATCGTCTTATGGTGCACATCCATGCCAAACCGGTCCGGACCAATACTTTTTTGCCAGTTGCCAGCTTTCACCCAGGCATCCAGCTCCGGTATACGTCTTGCCGTACTGAGAACCAGCGCCATGATGGTGTCGGCCACCGTTTCCGTCAGTACCGTTGGCGTGTGCATCAGCACTACCCCTCGCTGATTCAGGGCATCCACATCAAAGTTGTCATAGCCGACAGAAACGCTGGAACAGGCGCGCAGTGCGGGCATTTTGGCCAGCAACTCGCCGTTGACTTTTCCGCCCGATCCCAGCATTCCTTCGGCCTGTTGCAGTGCCTGCGCATGTTGCTGCTGGCTTTCGGGTGATAAATCGTTGATTTCGGTGATCGTGGCATAGTCTGCGAGACGCGCACGGAGATCGTCAGGCAATTTTTTATAAAGAATGACGGCGGGTTTCATCAGATAGCTTCCTGTAAATAAATGACGGGCAACACAAAGGTCGCCCGGAGAAGATGCTAACGCTTACGCTTTCAGGCCGGTTTCGCGCCTTGTAGCGGAGGCGCCTTATTTTGTGCGGGTTTGACGATAAGCGTCAGGACCACGGACAGCAGTAGTGCGCCACCCATAAAAATATAGGAGGCCGAAGGACTGCCGGTTGCCCCGTTCAGATAACCCACAATCCAGGAGCCGATAAACGAGCCCAACGCCCCCATACTGTTGATAAGCGCCATTGCGCCGCCGGAAACATTGCGGGGCAGCATTTCCGGAATAATGGCAAAGAACGGGCCATAAGGCGCGTACATCGCGGCACCGGCGACGACTAACAAGGTATAAGACAGCCAAAAATTGCCCGAACCTACCATGTACGAACCGAGGAAGGCGAAGGCACCCACCAGCAACAGTGGCCAGACAAACAGTTTACGGTTTTGCGTTTTGTCCGATGCCCAGGACACCACCACCATCGCAATCGTGGCTGCCAGATAAGGCACAGCCGATAACC
>Ga0157363_1002527_pt1 | contig 16183 bp, 6 predicted proteins | sample AttsexASBM1_FD_111477 | JGI IMG/M metagenome (GOLD analysis project Ga0157363, IMG submission 111477) | Fungus gardens microbial communities from leaf cutter ant in Ribeirão Preto, State of São Paulo, Brazil - Atta sexdens ASBM1 | ecosystem: Host-associated > Fungi > Mycelium > Unclassified ...
CTTGTTTTAGTGCATAAATTCAATGAATATGGTATTGAAATTAACATGCAAATATCAGTATTTTAGTTATATAATGCTCAAACATTCTTCCTTTTTTAGTTTACTGATTATCAGTGCCAAGTATGCCATTGAATAATTAGTGATAATAAATGTGATCCACTGATTCAGATTTAGAGAGCATATAGTGCTATTTCTGAAAACTGAGACGAGAAAAGTCCTCTACCATTTTGCAATTTTCGCAATATTTTTTAATTATCCAAATGTCTAAATCGACATAAGACAGCTTTAATATATATCTTTAAGAGTTCTTTAAGAAAAATCTTCAAAATATTTCACAAAGAACACAGAAAGATTAAAATTGTCTTATAGATCGATTTTATCCGTTTATTTGGCAATATTTGGAAATTAATATTTCGTTAACTATTGCGAAAATTGCAAAATGGTAAAGGACTTTTCAATTTAGTTTTTTATTAGAAATAACACTGTATGATTAGTGAGCGTTATTTCAGTTACACCTTGTATAGGGAGTACAAAATTTCACGCGGAAAGTTGTAGAAATATAAAGAGAATCTCGTTGCATCCTGTGTAGAAAAAAGATGCAGAAATGATTCCAAATTGTAGAGGGAACTCTCATCCACCATGAGAGAATTATGTCACTGTTATTCGCGGCATACGTAAGCCGACTGCATACACGTGAATAAAATAAAAAGTTTGCGGGACAGCATGTTTAAAGCATGTGTCGGGCAGTTATATACGTGAAACGCTTACTAACGAACCGTCAGTTTAAAATCTACAAAATTTCTAAACTGGTCGTACAGTCTAAAAATTTTCGATTTCATTTTCGCGCGTATGTATGTATGACCATAGATAGTTTATTATTCCAGAGAAAAATTCTTAATAATCTATTATTAAGTTACGAAATTATATTACTAATTTTAGCAATTTGTGTTTCACAAAAATACATAACCTTTTTATGTATAATATATACTACACACACACGCTCGCGCGTATAATTATATGTGTACGCGTATACGTTAATTAAAATCATCCTGGAAACAGGCATTTATTATGACAGATCGTTCGTAGCGATTTCCTGATAACTTTGAAATAATTTTCCGATTGAGCTGCGGAGTGATTTAGAAGTGAACTTGAAACAGTTTCGTAAAACGAGATCTAAAATTTCTCGATAAACGTAGTAACTCGAGGTTGAGTGAACTCTCTCAAGCCAAACGAATTTTCCAGACCGAGAAACGAAAAAGTTTCTGTTAAAATACCGTCACTCTTAATACAGTTTATTTTCTGTTTTAAGCTTTCCAAGAATGTGCAACGGCTTCGTTTCATCGGAAATGTCGATTTTTGATAAATGGCTGCACGCATTTCGTTTTTGGCAGCAATCATTTTTATTAAGATTTTTACATCAATTACATTTTATATTCTGCAACTCTTTACTTTAATATCTTCACAAATAATTATTAAATTTTCTTATTATTAATATTTTAAAAAGTTATATAATCTTATAAAAACTTCAACTCACGTCTATCGATGAAACGAAAAGTGCCGGAAAAACCAGTAGCATTAGATGATGGGAATTGTGTGTGAAACTCCAGAATGAGTGTTGATCTCGAGCTGTAAAGAACTTGCGGGATGTCACGCAGTTCTCCGCAAAGCACACCAGACCAAGGGGTATATTCAGAAATGCCCTTACTCTCCAGATGTAAAAATAGCTTCAAGAAATCTCCTCTTGTACAGCTAAAAATTTTAAACACAATGTTAGTATATTATATAATATATACACGATGATAAATAAAATATTAATCAGACATTTATTATAAATTTTTTAATTATCAATATCAATTCACTGTGACAAGAGAAAGAGAGCATAAAATCAACAAAGTTTTGTGATATATTTATACTAAATCGATATTTATAATTATATTTATATTATAATTATATTTATATAATTATATTTAAGATCTCCATAATTCGTAACATGCCCAAGGTAACTAAGTGACTAATTACATTCAGTGTTGAAACAGAACAGGTGTTCGCAAGTCCCACTGTACACAGATTACCGCAGTTCATGTGCTTAGAGAACGTTTGTGATCCCGTGACTTAAAGCGAATACAATGCCGAAATTAGCGCGGCTTATGGTAAAGCCGAGAAGTTCATGTTTTAGCGGCTTGCACTTGCAAAAACAATTTGCTACTCGTATTAATTCGGATTTACAACCTCGATGAGATTCGAGCTGCTTTCAATATTCGCTGTTGTTTTATCGATGGCTCATGATTAATGTTAAAATCATCCTAATCCTTGAGGAGAGATTCACGTACCGCGATGTATGGGATATTAAATCTATTACTCAACGCGAAACCATTATATCGAAATTATTTATAGGTAAACGATGAATTATACGTTAATTACATCACGCTACAAGTTCAGTTGAAATTTTCCGAGGTCTTAATGATCCTGTTACGCAAACTATTTATCACAGTCGCTTGGACAGCTTCTAATTAATCGGTGGCACTCCCTGCGCGATATTCCATCTGTCGTGAATGAGTCGCCGCGATGCATACCTACCTGCGATAAAAGGAATTAATTTTACGCTAACATTTCTTCCTCACGAACAATCTCTCTGGAGAGGCAGGTCACAAAAAAATCTGCGAATGGAATAATTTGTCAGTATGTAATTCGTCATCGTTAATGGTGGTCGTGGAAGACATGTTCTTGACAAAGCTAAGGCAACATCGTGAACAAATACGAAACCGTGGGTGACCGCGTATCGACCGCAAAGGTCGCTACCATACTGAATATTAATTTTGCAGCTTAATTTCCCAAACGTATTTCCGTCGACGCTCAGATCTTACGAGTCCCGTGTATGACCGTATAAGGTGGTCTGTGGCAGTCAACATTTATCGTTATTAACTGAAGTAGAGAAGAGATGCGATCTTTCACACACCTTGCATCTACAATATGTACGTAGAGTAATGAGTTAGGGATAGAGTTGCGACGCAAAAACGATATCATTTAGCCTTGACTACTCGATGGCTAAAGTCACAGAAGTCATTAATCGAATAAAGATGGTGTGAATAGTGACCGAGATAGCGACAGTACATATAAAATCGTATATCTTTCCCAAAAGTGCTTGTTTGAGTAATAAACAATAATAAACAATTTATTAAGACTGTATAATGTGAAATACACAACAAATAAGAAATAATGGTGAAAGCTGGATCTTAGATATTTTTTTAAATAATTCCATAATTTCAATAATGTGAATTTATATATCATATACATGCAATTCAATAGATTACAAATGTGATCGAGCTTCGACTTTTATTTCTTATTTGTTGATTAATAAAAGCATGAAAATTAAAATATTTAGCAATTTCTAAGAATACAGTATATTAATAGCAAGAGATATGTAAATTCTAATAGATAAAGAACAGAACAATTTGCGAGTGATTTAGCTAAGGAAGTAGAATAAAGAGAAAAAAAGAAAATTCAAGAAAACAGGAACGAAAGGAGTGACAACAGAACATCTAAAGCTCGAATCAAGATTTACGCGAGCTTCCTCTAGATAGTACGCACAAATGTATCATAATGCTACATCGCGTAGCTTCACGTATTTCTGAGGTGAGAGAAATACCAAATTTGTGATTTGTTTCAGAATTTCAAAAGATCCGCTTGTCAAACAATGTGCTAAGAAAAACTGAAATCGCACGTAGAGATCCGTGACCCAAGATGAAAAGGTTGTTGCCACTTGAACGTCGGCATTGCTTTGCACCGTTTTGCGTCGGTTCTCGTGGCATGACTTTTCTGCACTGGTTGCAGGCTCGGACTGCCTGATTGTTGGCTGCCGCGATTTATTACGTAGTTCGGGAAACGAGTTTTTCACTTTCCGTGCAATGCCCGGGTGATATTTTCTAAGGTTTAGGTGGAAGGATGCGATGGGAAATCATGAACGACCATGGCGGTCGATTGGAACTCGGCGGAAAAAATAAATCGAACCGCTGATGAATCTGTCAGACCCTTTGGCCACGTCGGATGAGTACGAGTTTTATGAGAAAAGCGGATGACGTGAAATATGGCTCACTCTCTTGTGCACCTTTTCTGATCATACGTCAAAAAGTCAAAACGTGGTAAAAATTTTATTATGATCAAAGCTTGATTAGTACGTAACATGCCCACACGTGCAATATTAATGGAGAAAGCTTCCCGTTAATATTAGGATATACAGTAAGTTCCGCACACATGCACACAGTTATCTTTTTCTTATTCTTTCTTTTATATATTAAAATGTCGATACTTGATAAAGTGAAGAAAACTTTTTATAATTAACGATGGTTGTCATGTAATTTCATTTAATATCAGATATGTACATCGGATAAATAGACGCATCAACTTTGTGTCGGCACTATAGCTGCGAACGAATAGATACACATGAATAAATAAATAAATGCAGAGCAGCACGAAAGTCGCGATGAAAGTTTGTACTTTTCTATTATATGAAAATGTACTTCGTTGTCACAAACTATCGATCGCAAAAGAATTCGAAAGCAAGTGTACTCAAAATAAAAGTTATAAATATCGTAACGCGGTACATTATATGATTTATTTATGTCTTCTATAAATACAACGATCTATGTGATCGGTGCACGAACGATGACGAATATAACTTTATCGTTGCTCAGGCAGTGTAACTGCAGTTGGCGTTCGATATTGGCAATTGCACCAAATATAGCAACGATGTCGCGCGCTTTTGAAAGCAAAGGCCATAGTGAAAGAGAAAAAGAGAGAGAGAAAGAGAGAGAGAGAGAGAGAGAGAGAGAGAGAGAAGAAAGGAAGACTTTGATATTTATATCTTGCACCTGTCATTCTATCTAAAAAAATAAATAAATTTCTGTCTCAAAGAAATAATATAATAAATTAAAATAATTCATATCATTTTATGATGAAACTGTCAAAGAGTCAACACTGGAAGCAAGGATACAAAGTCAGAAATATTCATGATTGAGACAAGAATTCTGATTAGCGTGCGACAGTTTAAAAAGTTTTCGCCGAAAGTTCGCAAAAGTTGTCGGTGTAACGGTGAACACAGGAGGTTCAACTTTGCAAAGAGTTCTCTATGATTGCCCAATGTCAGACATCAACATATCGCGTGTAATGAATATAAGATTTCTAGGAAATTAAATGGAATATTCGATTTAAATAGTTAATTAAAAATTTGAATTACTTATATTATTCAAAAATTTAATATAGAAAACAATTTAATAAAAAACATTACTGTATGATATTCCCAATAATAAGCAATATACCTAAATGAATTGTAATTAAATAATAATTATAAATTTTGTCCATTATTTAGCTCTATCATGTACAAATTTATCTATCATAAATTTATGTATATTATTTATGTATATTATTTTATTATTAAATATCCCATAAACATAAAAGGTCTATAAATGGTCTTCACAATTCTCATTCTTCTTCTTTTAAAAGAGAGAGAAAATTCAAATATGAAATGTAATTCTGCAAGTGATTTCAGTAAGTGGACAGATCTAAGGTTAATGTATACCATTAGGAGCTGACATTTTGCCGATTTCCGGAATTGTGATATTGACGTCCCAAAGGTTTTCTCGCAAGCATATATATACTATACAACCAGCTCTGTGGTTCTCCTACGCGACTGTCCAATCAAGCCACGTGATTTAATTTGAAATGCATATACTGTAAGCGAGGTTACGTATACATTACGTGCAAGAGAGTTGCTCCAAATTTAGCCCACGGCTTTATGCGTTCATCCTTATTCCCGCAACGATAAACTAATCGGTTTCTCAAATACGTGTACGTCGCGTCGTAATTTACCTTCTCAGTTTCCCCAAACAACCGATTATCAATATATCAGAACCGTTGAGAAAATGTTTTGATCTATTGTTAAAAGTACATATCTATATAGTTTAATCAAATTTAATATATAATTTACACGATCTAAAAAAGTGAAAAAACTAAATATTTCTGATTGATCAACAACTTTGTATGAAATTTTTTCTCTTGCTTTATATTATTCATGTTCTACCAAAAGATTCGGTGAATTTTTGCTTATTTTTTTAATGACAGACTACGCAAACAGCACTGTATTACTTGTAACTTTATTCGCGCAACGTTCGTCGGATCTTTCGAAGCGTTATTTCCGCGCAATTCCGGCTTGTAATTTCCGCAGACAGCAGCAATGCTTACGTGCAAATACGGCGTGTTTTGCAATGACTTTAGAGTTCTCAGAAAACCGAACTCTATTACAGTCGCAGGGTTGAATTTGATGAACATATATACATCAAATATTAACTGCCAGTGATATACTTGATATATATTGCCAGTTTATATTACACAGTTTTGATTTCTCGAAAAATCGTGTAGTACATATAAAGCCTTCCTTAGAATAAGTGGCAATGCATAATAATTATCCATTGCATTCTCCATTACTCGGGATAATTGAAATTGCAGAAAGATTAACTTTTTCTCTTTCTTAGTCATTGCGCTGTATCCAGATGACAAAATGAATTACATTTTATTGATTCCAATTAATAAAGATAATTCTTTAAATATAACTTTTGATATATATGAGAAAGGGTGAATCTGTTTAGTAATTGCACACACTATTTTATTGTGTATGTGTGTTTAGTAATTGCATACTATTTTATTTTTGTAAAATTAGATTAGAAGCTAAAATATATCATTTTGCTTGAATATTTGCAATTTTATCTACAATATATGTATTATAAAATATATTACACATATAAATAAAATATAAATAAAATATAGATCGATTCTTATATCGATAAAGACATTTTGTTTTACCGTAATTCCCTTCATTTTATTATATATTATATTTAAGCCACGGAAATGTGTGTAAGTTGAAATGAACGTACCTATTTTTAAATGTTCGGCTTGTATACAATAGTAAAGCGATGACATATAAAAGTGGATGGACAGCATAGTCAGTCCTTGCACTGTTTCAAATAGGGCCTGCGACAATTCGGGCTCGAATCAGAAAATGTAGTTGCATTCAAACAGCTTTACATCAAATGACTCGTACCGAGGACGAGCTCGTAAAAGACGTCTAGCTAGTACTACTTTAGCACTATGTATGAGATACGCGCGTTCCGTTAAAAGACTACCGAGTATTGTGCATGTGTTTGTGTACGTATGTGAGTGTGTATGTGAATGTGTAAGAGCAGCAAATTGTCTTTCCCTCGTTCATCTACGCATTGACGCCGACGGTGGAAGCATCGAGAACATGTTAACGGCTCTTTAAAATTGGAGTTTGTACAAAAACGAAAAACTAAACAACTCATCTTTACATGAAAACATGATGTAAAGGAGATAAAACTTTTCTTTACCACATTGTTATTATTATAAAAATACTATAAACAATATAATAATTATATTGTTTAATACTTTTTATATTTATTTTTTTATATGTCACTTGCATTTATAATTTTCGGTAACAAAATATGTACGTAGAAGTTAGTCAGAAACATTATAACATTTAAAATATTAAACTCTTCGATATAACAACTTGAGTCAAACATTCAATGAAAATTTAATTGGCATCCAAGAATCATTAGAAGATACCAAGCATACTCACTCGATAATTTTACTTTCCGACTCCGAATCGTTATTCGCCGATTTCTCTCCAGATTTAGACTATCGACTTTCATTCTTCAATAAAGCACTCGCATTCCTCTTTCTATGTCTTATTCCTTCTTCCGTTTCTGTTCCATGATATCTTACTCAGCTTATAAAAGCTTTTATCAGCTTAGTGGAATTCTCTGGACGTTTCAAAAGAATTCCAATGCCAGCTAATATGATAGATGACAAATTCTCTCGATACTGTTATTTTATTTAAAAATAATATTATTGTTTTTATAAATAATATTATTTATAAAAAAAATCTGTGGCAATAGTAAAAAAATGCGATAATTTTGATATTGCATACATTAAAAGAAAATTGTCTAATAAAATACGATTATATAAAGTTTATTACGAAAATTTTATCATATATGCTACGATTATTTTCTGGCTGATTAAAGAGTGAGTCTAACTACTTATCCAGCAACTTGACAATGGTATAGTGAAACAACTCTCCTATTCTCTATGCGTAGCTTCAATGATCATTTACATGCTCGTGTTACATCTCCCATTATCGTAACTAGTAATTTCATTAAACACAGATTGTAACTGGGAACGATGCCATTAATATCCTATCGCGGTATCACGTATCATCGTTACAATCTACAATAGTATAGATTGAGTAAAATTTATATTATTTTTTCATTGTTCAGATATCATGTCGAAATGCATCAAATGTGCATACAAAGAATATTGAAAACAGATATCTATTAACATATTACTAATCTAATTATTATAAGCTAGAATAAACTACGAACAATCGTACCAATGGACAAGTCTATTTCGCAATGGTTACAGTACCGTATCAATTTCAAAATCAGTCTCTTCAAAAACGGTCTTAAACGAGGTATCCTCTGTTGTTTGTAAAGAGTCAAGTAAAGCTGGCAGTAAAGTCCCATATTGTTTTCCTGAAATGACAGTGTCCATCACTCAATCCGCAATGGCTTAGCCGAAACATGCGAGCCTACCGCTCGCCAACGCGTAGCGCAATTGTACTCACCGAGCGACAATAGAGATTTAGGAATGCGAGCTCAGCTAAACAATAGAGCTTTATGAGAACCTAAATCTACCACAATGGACGGCGGTCGCGGTGTGCGTACGGCGATCGATATTTTAAGGTGTCGTCGCTGGCTTTGCGCCATCGACTATCCCTTGTCTTGTGACGTAGAATAAACGGAATTGCCGTCTTAACTCTAAAGCATTTAAGTGTAAGCCTAAATCAATTTAAACATCGAATTTGCTGCAATGCGAGTACCTTATATTATGACAAATATATATTATATTCACAGAAATAATATTCAGTAAAGATATTGTTGACCTAATGACAAGCTTTTCGTTTTTGATCAGCTGAATTAATACGCTTATTATTATTAATATTCATATCAAACAATGTAATTATAATTTTAATTAAAAACGATTATTAATTTAGATAAATATTTCCAGAGAGAGTAAACTATATGTTTATTTATGTAATATGTCATTACGTCATAATATTTATTTTCAGAAATTCAAATTATAAAGTATCATCCTGATATTTTTGATTAAAAGACTCGTTGATGATAGGCTAAGGTGCATCTCTCTCACGATAAAAAATAGAATCGTCAGAAGCATGGAACTTTGTAATCACTTCTGATATTATTCTCATCGATCGTACCTATCTTAACCTCTCTCTTTGAAATCTCGACAATTGCTTTGTAAAAAAAAAAAGAGCTAAGCGACTGTTGTAAATTAACAATTTTTATAGGAATTTTTAGTCGAAGTATAGAACAAAAATTTTTTTCACTTCACTGAAAGAACACAAATAAATGTTGTAAAGATTTTCCTGGAATTTCCATTTTATAACACGTTTTGACTTTAATATTCAGTATAAATTGCACTACGTTTATACATTATTATTAATTGCAAGATATTATGAAGGGAGAATCTTCGTGCATATAGAAGAATCCATCAAAATTATTACGATTTACTGACGCAAGGGCGTGCTGGTAATCAAGCTAGCGTGCAGATAATGGTACCAGGTTTACATCAAGCCCTAGGTGTGCATATAATGTTACGTCTAATCATTCAACAAAGGATGTAGTCAAATACGTTACAACGCAAGAGCTTTTACATGCACGGGTTATATCGTGACTGTCTACAATAACTTGTGCCAGTGGAATTTGTAATTCAAGTACGAATATCGACGCATCTCGAATGATTTATCATCATTAGATCAAATAGCATTCGTATATTATGAAACAGACAGCACAGACAAATTGCTAGTTTTCTTCTTCAGAAAATCTAATAACTACTCTCTTTTGACTCGCGCGTTTTCATTAAATCGGGTCCTGTAATAATGCATCTTACAAGCAGGAGATAAATTTGAACAATACGCTTTATTACCGACGTCTATTTTTATAGAAAAATAGACTTTTTTATAAATTATCAGAAGTGATATATAAAAATAAATTTCTAAAGTATTGGTAAAACTATTTTAATCACTTATAATGCAGTTAATATAGGAGTATTTACGCCTCGTATATTCACGATAGATTGAAATAATCCAATCGACAAAGAATATTCCATCCAATATATCTTTGCCTAGTTACGTCCTTTGAGAATAAAAGCATTTATTCTGCTGATACGACGTGTTTCCCTGAGCAACGAACCAACTCCCTTCGAGAATACGACTCTCAACGATGAAAAGTGGTCGCTTCATACAATAATTCAAAAGACAACAAGATCCGTAGAGCGGTACGTCATAACTTTCGTCATCGCCTTTTTCAACAACATCATAGTCATTTCTGATCACGATTGTTGAAGAGGATATTATTAGATTTGTTTCTCTATAATTTTATTCTCTATAATTTTATTGTCTATTTGTAAAAAGAAAATATAATAAGGAACATTGTATAACGATATTAAGGTGCAGCGCGATAACGAGCAATACGGTACGTTATATTGCAGCAATACTTTCATTCCTAGTACAATGAATGAAATGATGAAAAGTCCTCAATAATGTTTTATAAGCTCTCTCTTCTTTCATTAAAAATGACTAAATATGAAAAAATATCGTAAACAATAGTACGACATTGTGTGTATGTGTGTGTGTGTGTGTGTGTGTGTGTATATATATATATAACACACAGCGCCGTACTATTATTTACTATTATATTTTTTTCATATTTAATCATTTTTAATAAAAGAAGAGAGAATGCTATTTATATATAGCATTCTCTTTTGTTTCATTATTCTTTTTTCTCTCTTCATTTCTCTCTCTCTCTCTCTCTCTCTCTCTCTCTCTATATATATATATATATATATATATATATATATATATAAAATAGCACAAAAATAATGCATTCAAAAATCAAAGTTTTATTTAAATATTACTAAAATTGAGATATTTTAAATTATTAGCAAATTATTGCCACATTTTATATTAATTACTTACCACATATTCCGATTACATCTATCTACTATATAATTTTTTGCAAACTTTTGATAGAATTATTATGTGTATTTTTAAACTTATTATCGTTACTTATTAAAATATTCATTTAGCGCACGTACAACATTTTGTATCGCTGCATCGTTCGCGTTTCCCATTATTTCATTCCCATACATCCTCACGGATTATGCCAAGTGTCGAGCTGGAATGTTAAAGCCAGATAATATTGCTGAAGTACTGCAGTTTCGTGCCATTAATCGCTATCCAAAAGGAACCATTTGTCCTCGATTAATGCTCCTCTCTAATTATGAAATTATATATTATACGTAAATCTGTAAGATTATATTTAAAATGAAAGAAGAATAAGGAAGAAAAATTTTAAATATAAAACTTTCAATAATTCTTTTTCACTCGTTTAAAGTTATTCAATATAAGATTTCTCATGCAATATATTTCTGCATTTAATTAAAACCCTCCATTTAACTCAAGATATAGGTAGAGCACCATCTCAATTACTTAACTTAAGCATTGAGATTGCGATCCGTATTACCTTTGTTTTCCCGGAAATGTCGCATAGAACGAGAAAATATACGTGAAATTCGGGATATAATCTCGACTAGTCGTTAAGTAGACAGGAACTGAGCGGAGTAAGTTCGGCGCAACAATTTGTTCAAATCCTCCGAAATCCCGATCCGCACAGTCGACCAGCCAACTCCTCGGCAAACACCACTAAGGGACTATCTTGGTGACAGGAGATTTGTACTCTTGTTCCATACATGGAAACATCGAATTCAGTGCAAGCACATCTTTCGAATAATAGCATTGCCTCCGTATATATTTACCTGATTTTCCGCAATCGTTAATACATAGCGTAATGTAACATCACTCAACAAGATTACATTAAGGATTTCTTTTTATGTAGTTTAAAACAACTTTAACGAACAAATAAACTAATAGATTGCTCGATTTGCGAGAACATTTAAGAAATTTTCTGTTATGAGTTCGACAGATCCACATTCTCACATTTTATACTAGCGCAGATTGTGCACAGCCGCGCTCCAAGGAAGGTATGCTTTAATACTCTTCCCGCACTTTTCATTTGAACCATATGGCGTCGGAGGGGGTTACGAATCCACGATCTTTTCAATATCACGACAGTCTTGTGGGAACATCTTAAGTGACCTCGACCGTATGATGGATAATAATCTAGAACATTCTGCGAGCTTACCGCTTAATATTCTTGAAATATGCGTGATATATTAGGCATTCTTAGCTCTAAATCACTAAAATTCGCTGCTCGTTCGTTATCTTTCCAGTTACTAAAGAATCGTATAATTTTCGTGCAACTACTACGCGCAGGTTATTCGATACGCACGCAATTTACGTGTACGTGCTAAGTTTGATGTATGAGAATACGTATAACGAAGAGAATAATTTAGCTCGCGTGCGATATGTCACACATACTACAGATATTCTGGTTCTAATGGGACGTTTTGCTGTCTAGTGGATTGGTTGAACGTGTCGAGCGGTCAAATAAACGGAATCAGTCGTTGTACTCGTTCCATTCATCCACACGCAAACGCAACAATGGGATGCTTTGTGGTATCAACGCCATTACATTGGGTATTGAAACCTTCGTTCATTGATCTCTCTTTGGAGAAAAGCGTGATTTCACTCTGGTTTTACGTCATAATCGTTTATTTAGTATGCACTTCAATAAAAAGTTTAGAGAAAATAATAATAAAAAATTAAATGACATAGAGTAATTTAAGAATTTAAATAGAGAATTTAAGAAAATAATAAAGGAAGATTTAATATAAGTTCGATTTATTTGATGTTGAATATTCATTTGATTGAATATTTGACGTTATACAAATACTATATATGTATAATAAATTAAGAATAAAAAGTTCTTAACGTAAGTACAGGTTTCCTAAGAGCGTAAGCGACTGTAATATAACTTTCCCAATTATTGTATCTGTCGCTATTAGTGTGCTTTTGTATTTCGATAAGTCATAAAGAAAATTAGCACAAATAAATAAGAAAAATTTTTTTTGTCAAGTTAAATTATTAATACATACGACACCGAAGATAATATTTTATTTTTTGAGTATTAAAGTATTTTAAATATTTTTCGAAAGATATGAGGAGTTTATGTGAATCCAGTATTACTTATCGCAAGATTTTAAACTTGTCTCTATTAATGCCCCTTGTATTGGAGCTGAGAACGTTGTGTTATGAGTATATATACTTTGAAATAAATATAATTGAAATAATGATTTATGTAATATTAACACATTACATAATTAGCTTAAATTAATTACCTTTTAGTAATTATATGTTAAAATGAGTCAAATATGGATAGGCACATTAATAGGATCATCGCTTAGAGGACTCACTAATAAGGACAAAAACATGTTTTCTATTTTTGTCAAAAGCATTATAAAATATTAAGTATTTTTATGAAGTATTAGTATTTTTTAGATTAAAGAAATATTATGAGAAAAAGAAGAAATTGAAAAATCAATATTGATTACAAGCAGATAAAATTAAAGCTGCAATATTTAATAATTAATTCAATAATAAGCAAATTGGCTGAAAGACATATTAATAAGGACAGTTATCCTAAGTATAAGAAAGTATAAGAACAAGAGATTTAACTCTGCACTTGAACGATTGTTCTAGCACGTGCCGTACTTCACTTGATGCCTTGTACTTATGTACCTCATCGTAGACGACCATTATACTTATCCCTTTCTATTTTTGTGTCATATGATGACTTTTTCTTAGTGAATCATCAAGTAGTAAAAGGTTATCGGTTTCCGATAGCATCCCTTTAAATCTTTTGTACTTAATTCGATTTAATTAGACTGCAAATGATAGTATCTATTAGTACATTTAGTAGTCTATTTTCGTAACGTAAAAACGAGCATGGAATATTCTTTGTAAAAGATGACGTAGTATTTGGTTAAATCCGTCGAGAGAGTTAATGATACATGGCGAATAAAGTGTAAGCGCCTCCATAATAGCATCCGCCCGCGCGAACTGATTTACCTATTGTGTATCAACCGCATCCGCGTGAAGATGAATCTTGCGCAATAAACTCGAACAACGGCTCGGCACCGGATATTTTTGTATACGCTCCTCTCTGTACAATGGGCCGTATTTTTAGTCGCCGGTAGTGGTGGTGGCCTATATTTATTTCTAAACGACGAGGATCCCATTTTCAATGGTGAACTGCGTTCAGCCCTTCGCCAAGCATAAAAAATCACATTGTGTATAATATTTAATGTTTTAATATTTTTATCGTGTAACTAATTTGTCGTTCGATTTATTTTTCACTCTCTTATCACATCATTTAATTAAGACAGTTCGTATTTTTACCTAGGTAAACATGGTTGATTTGAGAAAAACAGGTGGACGTTCGATATGCTTCCATTGCGACTTTGCAACTCGCAGAAAAACTCGGACGATGCAAATGCGCGACATTTTCCAACGCGGTCGCAAACGCGAACACAGAGTCTCGTCGACGAAACTACGGCGATAAATAAAAAGTATCTGTATATGAGAGAGACTGTGCGCTCGACGAAATTTTTTCCGGGATCGCAATGTTTATTGGACTTGTTTCGTGGGTGTAAATAATATTGGCGTTCTGCCGGAACCCGTGTGGACCGCTTTTTCCGTGAATTGTAAGTGTATCATAAAGCTACTCTCATGCATGTTAGGTTCGCATGACACTACGTTACATGTTGCAACGTTAGTACCAACTCGTACCTTAAAACTCGAACATAATTCCTTTTTTTAATCGCGAAATTGTACAAAAATTTAATATTGATCCATTATATTGTATGTATAACGGAATATATATGCTTAGCATGCAATTAACATTCCGTGACAACCTTGCATCGTGAAATGTCGCACATCCACACTCTTATGTTTTTGAAAAGAGGCAATTTGTGCTACTGAAAACGTCATGTATTATTCTTGATTCTAAATAAATAAGGATTGCTCGCGACATTTCTGCTACGGACGTAGATATGCAACGTCACGGAGCTGCTTTTAAAATTGTGATTCACTCGCGTTGCGTTTTACACAACATGTTCTATCATGGCCTTTTAGAGATGAAATAATTTAACTGTATAATAATTCAGAAAAAAATTTTATTACGATGTATACTAATCGCGTGTATATGCTAATCTAGTTTTTCACAAACTAAACTAAACGTTTTAGGCAAATGTTTTGCAATTTTATACGCTCGTTTTAAAATTATAATATTTTATTTCTTGAAAATTCACCGAGATATAGTAAAATAAAGATGAAACGATAGAACGCGAAATTTAATGATACAAAAATGTATTGCAAAATTATTCACAGCACAATTTTTTGCACAGCACTTTGATTCCTCATTATACCGAGTAACTTTATTGTCCATATTAGACGTGACAAAAATTCTGGAGTCTCTTACTTTTTTATTAAATATCCGAAAGTGTACGTGATTCAATATAACGGAATGTTATCAGCTTCGGCCAAGCTCGTGACCCGCTTCTCTCCATTGTATCTTCTGCACTCGATCCCCCCTTTCGCGAGTTATTGTCTTCGAGTGGAACAAAAATTGCATCGGCTGCAGTACCGGCCGACTCAAGCGATTCGATATGAGTTCAACTATTTCCATTCGTCGACTCCAAAACGATTGAATACCATTCACATGATTCTGATTGTAAAGGAAGCACACTCCACTTCCACTTGCCACTTGACCTTATCGCGAGAAACTACATTATACGTTTGTCAAGTTTGTGATAGATTGATACGTGACATGTACGAAATATCCATTCTATCATTGAAAAGAGGGGATTGCTATCTCTTCTCTTATTATATAGACACTATAGAGAAGATTAAGATAATTTAATAATTTTCTTATAGCTATAAATGATTGATGATTTCTAAAATGTTATACAAGACACACACACACACACACACACACACACACACACACACACACACACACACACACACACACACACACACACACACACACAAACAAACACACAAACACACACACACACA
>Ga0157363_1002530_pt1 | contig 16162 bp, 9 predicted proteins | sample AttsexASBM1_FD_111477 | JGI IMG/M metagenome (GOLD analysis project Ga0157363, IMG submission 111477) | Fungus gardens microbial communities from leaf cutter ant in Ribeirão Preto, State of São Paulo, Brazil - Atta sexdens ASBM1 | ecosystem: Host-associated > Fungi > Mycelium > Unclassified ...
GTTGAAGTATAGAATTTCCTAAAGGTCTAAGATCCAGAGAAGGTGGATTGATGTTTTTGGTCAATCTTGAGAAGTGAAAGACTTCCAATTTGTCATGCTTGATGACCAGACCAAACTAGTTCAATAAAAATAAGATAATACTATAACTACAAAAAAAGTTTGTATTAGATTTTTCATAACTCTTTTCCTGAGAAACAAAAAGTCTATTGTCAACAAATAAAAGAATCAAAACTAGAATAGAAGTTCAGAGATTTTTAGATCTTTTTTCAAATATATGAAAAATGGAAGCAATATAAAGAATAGAAAGAATAGGAGAAAGTATAGATCCCTAATCTATATCTACATTGGCTTTAAAGAATGGAAATACAAAATAGTTTTAAATATATTGAGTATTAAATAACTAGAGAAAAAATTGGAAATTTGGAAGTCAAAACCTACTTTGCTCAGATTCTTTGGAAGAAGTTAATAATTTAATAAAGGAAAAAATTGTGTGATATCAAATACAAGAGTACTCATATAGAGTCCCTTTATTTATCCTGTTTATATAAGATATATACTAGCATCTGTCATTGATCATTGTTTAATGCCTCCTATTTAATTTGAATAGATGAAGTTCAAAATAATAGAGTGAACTTGAAGTCTACTATATATAGCTTTTTTGATGTGATATCATACAAGTTACAAAGAGTGATGGAAGTGTGACATCTGTCACATATATCAGAGTTACAGATCACACAATCATATGACAGATAGAAGATTCTAAAATAGATGATGTTATATAATATGGCAATAACATATTGGCCTTATAGAAAGCATATGAACATTAGAGTAGGTTAGTTATAGTATATGTATATAAGATAAACTATTTTATACTAGAAACTCTATCAAGTTCTCTTGTATTACTTAATACAAGAGTATGCTTTCATCTTATTTCTGAGCAAGTACAACTTATCTTTAGAAAAACATAAGAGAATGAAATAAGGTTTTCTAAAAGTGATTGCTATTTTAAATACTTTACAGTTTATTACAATTTAGTAGGACAAATACTAAGCTAACTATCAGAATAATAGTATGTAGATAGTTAGAAACATGAACAAAATTGTCTAGAATATTACAAACACACTTGATATCAACAGAAGACAACTAACAATAATCTTGCAAGTTATTTGAAGAAATATTATACAAGTGTAAGGTTTGGCAGTAGTAGCTAAGAAGGTTTATAAGTCCAATGATATTTTCTAGCAATAGATGAGAGTAGAGAAGTCTATAGAAAAGACTGTAGGATTTCGACTTCATTATCAATTTAATGAAGAATTGAGTCTCCTTATATCCACCACCTCAAGACTACTATAACTTAAAGTAAGAGAAATAAGTCTGAACTTGATTTGCTCAAAGTCTAATGCTTATATCAACTGTAGTATGTAGGCTTTACTATCTTTTCTAGAGTAAAGACATCCAATATACTTTCTCAAGAATTAGCTTTTAATTCAAAACTCTTTTATTTAATAAGATACTAGAATTGTTGGTAGTACTAGTAACTGTCTAAGACATATTCAATCTTCTATTCCTTCTTACTATCTATAACAATGGGGTCTAGTAATGAAGGTACTCATTAATTAGGTATTGGATCATTTTTTTAAATATTAACAATTTATTGCTAGAGCACAATGGCAGTCCATGCCTACAGAAGATTATTTACAGTGTATTAAACTCTAACCTTACTTATGCAGTTTCCCAATATAAAGGATTACTTGGAATTAGAAGTTAAACCTATAGTCACAAGTAAGTTTGAGATAGATATAATGTAATCTTAAAGATTACCACTCATTATATCTAACTCTGGTTCTTTGATATAATCTCTTCTTTCCAGACAATATTTCTTTTTTATCAGGTAATATTACTGAGTAGATATTACATAATTACCTAAATAATTGCATTTTTTCCCTATGATGCCTTTACTCTTATATTGTCAGGTGCAGTTCACACAGGGGTGAAAGTCTGCAGGATGGACTCAGAGATGAGTGGACTTGTAGAACAACCTTGGCTTCAGCTTATGTGCTGCGCTGTCCGTCTGCCACATAGTCACAACTTTAGATAATGGGAAGAAGTCCGAGATGGGAGTGAGTGCTGATTGGTATGTTGCTGTTGAACACCAGAGATCGAGTTCAATAAGAGTTATCTTCATTGATTATCAGACTAGCAAATTACAGTGTAACTACTAGTCTTATATACAAATAGAAAGTATAGGAGATGCTCAGGGTTTCAGTGGTAACACCCCTATTACCCCAAGTGGAGGTTTCAGTGTTGAGACACTGATAGGAGTAACTTTGTCATGGAAGACTGAGTTGAATAGGAGTATCTCCACCATGGAAGATGGAATACCCAGATGGTTGCAGCACCACCATAAGACATGTTGCAAGAAAGGTGGCCGCTGTGGAAGGCGGGCTTGTATATGACATATATTAAGCATCACAGCCTTGAGTACTCATTGCTTGGTGTCTGAGTCAAGTGAAGTCTACTCAGACTTATACTTTTTTGAGTTTCTTAACTACTGTTCAATATAGAGCAATCTCAGAAATTGCCATAGATTTTCTGCTCACTTGCCACTTATAGCTAAGTACAAGCTGTGACAGCTACTCTTTTTACAACCTCTACTACTTCTTCACTCACTATGCTCAAATAGGCCCAGCTGCTAACCAACACTTTTCTTGAAAACACTGTTTCAAATATTACCATTTCAAATACTGCCATCACATACACTGCCTCTTCTAACACTACCATCATCCATGTTATCTCTCCTAATAATATTGCCACCCACACCATCCCCTCAAACATTATCATATTATTAGAAATTATTATGCTTATCACTTAAGCTTTCAAAATAGCACTGCTATTCACAAGAACTATCTTTGTCATCCAGAGTATGTTGTCAAAAATACCTATACTCAAATCAGGAGACCTGACTGTTAAGGTCAATAGATACAAACATGTGAGTTCTTTTTTATATATAAAGAGACTACTGTAGAAGACTAAGTAAAATATGCAACCACCATCTTTATTGACTTGAAGGTTTAGCAGTGGTACTGGGTCAACAAAGAGGACTACAACAGTCTTTCTTTCTGTGAATTTGTAAGTAAATTTTGTGATATATTTCTACCAGCAGGATAGAAATCCAAATAACATTGTTAACTTTTATGTCTTTGCCAAAACAATCTTTCCTTCTGTGAGTAGCAGACTCAAGTTTAAGAAATCAACACTTTACTTCATAATACAGTCCATTTCCTTATAGCTCTGGCAATATATACCCAATTGGAGGTACTTATAGATAAAGAGCTCTAGCTAAGCCTAGAAAACAAGCCTATTATAAAACATTCTAGTCCTGTCAATATGGTAACAACTCCATAAGGAAGGACTCTTATAAAGAATAGGAACCTTCATCACTAGCTCCAACAGATCAAGATCTATAATAAACATCTGGTTGCAACAAAAGAAGTTACCAAAAGAATCACTAAAGCCACCATTGTAATAGACTAACTCAAATGTTAAACAGAACAGAAGACCATCACTTTTTTTGTCAACTGGATGATACCAGCCTTTAACCAACCACATAGTGAAGTTCTTCCTAAGTTTACTAAAAGTAAATGTTATCTTCTGAAACTACATCAGAGATGCTATAAATGCTGCTAATTTTATATTGAGTACACAAGCACTACATGTCTTGCTGGGTTTCTTCTAGCAGTGGGATATCAAACACTTACTAAATTTATAGTCTTAGCTGCTGTAACCCATTGATCAGCACCTTTTGTCCTGACAACTAGAAGAGAGACGACTACAATAAAGATAGAACCTCTCCAAATATCTATCTAAGGCTTTATATAGAAGGCCAGCAACAATATTGAAAATGGATTCTCTGAGTATGTTGAGTTCTTTAAACCCTTTATTGATACTGGTGCCTAACTAGATCTGATTAGAAAAGATGTTATGAAGAGATTAGAGCTGAAAGTAGTTAGGATGAAAATCTCACAATCTGTAGTTGGATATTTTGGGAGAGAGACCTTAGAGAGACTACAATGATAGACTTCATTTATCTTGTTAAGTACAGGAAGAGGTAACAATAAGTGCATTGTTAGACAATGATGTGACAGGTTTGGTTATAAGTTCAAAATTTGCTAAAAAATAGAGATTTAAGTTGAAAAAAATAAAAAAACTAATATATGTGAAAAATGTGGATAGAATATTCAATAAGAAGGAATCTGTCACAAACTTCATTCAGCTTGTATCTCCACAACCAGTGGACTGATTTTCACAAACTAAGTTGTACTGTAAAGTCCCAAATAAGGGCTATCTGCATATATACAGGATGTACAAAAGCAACAACAAACAACCGAGATATCAGGTTATCAGTAACTGCAAAATATTTGTTTGCTAATATCTCATGAATGACTGGATGAATTCATATGATCAAATTTGCATTGAAAAGTGCTTATCAATCCATTTCTGAGGATATATAGTATATTACATAGCAATAAGTATTGATAGATATACAAGTATATCAATATAGTGACATAATTAGTTACCTTCTAAAATTAGCCTGACAGCTGCTATGACAGATGACAGCTCCTATCAGGTATGAGTTTTGATCATGTGATGGAAACAGCTTGTGCACAGACCATCACTCTTTTATATATATACTTCTATATCTGAGGATTAGACCTTAGACTTAACAACATCAATTATTATCATTTATTATTTATCAATTTACATCAATTTACATCAATTTTTATCCTTTATTATCTGTATTGATCTTAATCATCATTGTCATCATTATTAAACTCCTAAATTACTTCTAAACCTCTAAGAGTACATCTAAGGTTTAGATATTACAAATAAGTGAGTAGTTCATTTTGTGATAAACAGTCATATATCTCTTCTCCTTTGGATTTTTCTTTCTTAGGAGAACTTATCTTATAATCAAGAGATATCTGAAAATACCTTGGATTTATTTTTGATAGGAAACTTTTCTTTTGGCAACACATTTACTTTTATACCAACAAGGCCCTTTCAATGATTAAGAGTATGAAGATGTTAGGTAATTTCACTAGGAGTTTGTTGCCCTTCCACAAATGACTACTTTACAGAACATATATTCTTTCCATTTCATTATACAGCTTTCTGCTTTAATACTTCAAGAATACACTTCTTTTTCACCCTCTTAAAGAAGTGAGGAAAATATAATAAAGAGCTGTTTTATGAATTACTGGAGCTTTTCAAATGTCTCCCACCTAGAGAATTGAGGCCATTATAGGCCTTATTCCCATTTATTTCCATCTAGACAAGATCTATGGTCATTAACAATTGAAAATGGCATATTTACTCTCAAATCACGTAATTAAGGCTTTGTTGGAATATTATTACTCAAACACTTCAAATCTGCATTGTCTTTCCCTGGAAAAGCTAGTCTCTAAACAAAGACTCAAGATCAAAAGTTCTATTGTAAACACAAATAGTTGTCTTAATGGAATTCTTTCTTTATTTAACTCTCTATACAAAGAACTTATGTCTGGATTTAGATTAGTAGATATCTTTTCAAAGACTCTTTATATGATTCCAAGTTCATTATTGTTATATCTGATGCTAGCATCAAAAACAATGCTGCTATATTTATAGCCCATATTCATTCAGATCAAAACATTGTTACCAAGACCATTCATCATACTATTGATATCACTTCAACTGAAGCTGAACTGTTTGTAATCAGATGTAGAATCAATCAAGTAATTCAAGTTACTGATATTTCATGCATCATAGTCATTACTAATGCTATTTATTTGGTGAGATGTACATTTGACTCATTGTCTCATCCTTATCAAATCCAGTCTATTGCTATAGCTCAAGATTTCAGATTCTTCTTTGAGAAGAGTGTCCACAACTCTATCAAATTCTGGGATTGTCCTAACAATGCCAATTGAAGATTTAGCAAAGTGGAGACAATATTTACTAAATGTAATGGAACCATTTGAAATTTGGATGGATTACAAAAACCTCAAGTACTTTAAAGAACCTCACAAGTTAAATAGAAGACAAGCCAGATAGTACTTAAAGTTGCAAGATTATGATTTCATTCTATGATATATACCTGGGAAAACAAACACCAAGACAAATATTCTATCAAGAAAGAATCAAGTAAATATATGAGATAACAACAAGGATATGCAGATACTCAAGAAAGAATTATAGACGAGAAGAACTATGGCAGAAGTAATGATATAGATTCATTATTTGATTGTCAATAAAGAAACAAAGAAGTTTAATCTCAGTCCAGTCTTCCCATACAAATCATTATGAGACTTCAGCATAAAAGACAAATGCAACTCAATCATTCAAAATTGGCAAATGACTTTTCAAGCATCTGACTTCAAAGGAAAGTACTTTCTGGAATTACTTGACAACAACAACTTTCCTATCAAGTCTGTCTACACAAAGAACAGCATGTGGCTTAAATCTATTGGACACTCAAATTCTCTGTGTGTGAGAGCAACAAGAGCAATCACAAATCATGCTCCTACAGGAGAATACCACTTAAGATTCTTCATTTTAGTTGTTCTTGCAGTCATTATCCAATTGAATCAAGATGTCATATCCTTCATGAGTGTAGGAGGTATAATAACTATTGGAATCCCAATAGGAAGTCTTTTAACCACTTCATCATGTTCCTAGAGTTTAGCCCTGGGGCCTTTTCTTTTCATGAAGGAATTACTTGATAATGTTTTCTTCCTCTCTTTGTAGTTTAGTTTTGACTTTCTTCTTTTTCTTCTTTCATTTCTTTCTTCCCTTTTCTTTTATTTTCTTCTCTTTGTCTTCTCTATGTAAATAGTTACTGTGTAGCTACCATGGTCTGCCACTGTGCCCCGTGTAATAAATCATCGATTTAAAAAAGAAACAAAAAAAAAAAGACAGTTATGCATCATCATCACTTATCATGCTGTGCTAATCATGAGCAGAATGTTTATTTTCTTCCAACTTATATACTATCTGCTCACAGTCTATGCTCAATACCAGCAACTGCAATAACTATGGAAATTACTGTAGGACCCTCAAGCTCACCAAAAATTCACAGCAGTTCTAAGATTCTGTAGTTTAGATTCTCTAGCTTAGGTAAACAATATGGGTCGTTGGTGTATCTTAGTCTCAGTGTATCTTAGTCTAAGTCTTATTGTTTCAAATACTGGCTTTAAGGTTTTCATAACAGCTTTCACCAAACTCTTTGTTTCCCTTCCTGATGAGCTACCAGATCCCTGACCTTCTAGGATTTCTCACCTCACTTGTAGGCGATGATGATGGTGATTTTCATATAAGCTCCTTGTACCGATTCGCCTCCGACGTGACCACAAGGCTGACCGGCTCATCCACAACTGCAACCTCCAGATTGAGTGGAAAATCGCGTCTGGAAAGACGAGTAATTGAATTTACGCAGGAATATAATCCAACACTGCTCACTAGCACTCTGGTTCCCTTTCCTTCTTCCCATCGATCGGAGAAGTTGGCAGAAACAGTCTTCCAAGAAGCGACGGAATGGGTACTGGTTTGTGCACTTGCAGTTGAAGAATTGCTTCGACCGGGTCGAGTAGTTGACTGTGCTGCCTTTTTACCAAAGGCAATGGGTGGGGATGGGAAGATATGGGAGGAGTAAGCACTGATTCCCCCCCCCTCTAGACCCTGTTAGAAAATCGAGCTGGTCATTTAGATGTGAAACAAGGATATGCGGAGAAAACTATTCTTCAGACTTATATCAAGCCATTAGAGATGAATTTTTGGATGCTCTCGCTCACGTCCCGCAAAGACCAGGAACAAACACATCACGAACCCCGCCCTTTTCAATTGAGGAGTATGTAAAATGGCGAACCAAAATTAGTGGACATAGGTTATTATTCAATCAATATTTTTCTTCCTCAAAAGTGGAACGGTCGCGGTTCACTCGTGCATTGGATCTCGTACTCGAGATTGATGCATGCATAACGGTGAGTCAAAGGCTTTATGCTTCTCTCTCGTCGCTGACTCTTGAACAACAACTGGTCATAATCAGGATTTGTTCGGATATAATATCCACCAGGCATGGTACTCCACGCAAACTGCCGATCCCCAAATATTACAGTCTTCCGCACATCTGAACTTCGTTTCGTTCCTCATGGCATCAGATCCAGAAATGATATTACAAGGTGCAATTAATTCCTCAGGGGAGATTATACGGCAACGAATCGCGGAGTTGAAGGTTGAACTTGATATCCTGAGTTCAAGGACGAAAATTCTGTCCACGAACCCGGAATCGACCACCATGACGTTGGGTTTCAAGTCTAGTCTGGACTCGATCGTTTCTCTTCTTCCTTCATTTGGTAGTTCGAACCTACAACCAAGCTCTACATTTTCAGAGATATCCTGTTTGAGTAATGGCGATTCGGAGGGAGAGACTAGGAAAGTACTGCTGAACTGGGTAATGGGTACAGTTCATTGGGCATACGAAGTGGAATACTTTTATCCGAATGTTGAAGAAGAGACCCGACATTCGGGTGGCTCGAGTGGCAAAAAGAGAGGGAGCGAGGTCAGGGATTATGGTTGGGTTTTTCTGATTAAAGAATAGTCAACTCAGGGGGCTCCTGCTAGCTAATGGTTCCTTTGACGATCGGTCTCTTGCTTGTTCGACGTTGATACGTGACAAGATATACGTCCGGTCGTCCATGCATGTTCAGCGCCCACATCGATTCTTCCGTTCTGTCCACGGAAAGTCTTCTGAACAATAGTGCTTCACTCATTTTCATTTCCACTTGGCGACTGGCTAAGAGTCGTATTTTTTTGTAGGTCATCGACTCCTTCTAGGGCTCCCTATCTGTCTCTTACACCTCATGAACAACCGTGTACCGTGCTGATGAATCTAAATTGGCAGTTTAGAGATTAATTTCTACGGCGTTAGAATAATTAGATCCACTTGATTTGTGCGTTCCCGTTATCGAAGAAAAACGAGCATTCTTGTTACGACATTTTGGTGTGCCCACAGGTTATGTAGCAGTTTCTGGTGTCATCGCAGTAGCTAATATTTGAGTCCTGACACATGTTGTGTCAATGATCTACTTTCTCACTCAACACCCCTGGGAAACATTCTCTTATTCAACATGATTTCCTACTCAAGTCATTATATTAATCTTTGCAACTATTTTCAGTGGCCAAAAAATTGGTGTAATGGAAAGAACTTTACAATCAAGTCCTCATGTCTTCAACATGGCTATCTTATGGACTACAGGTGTTGGGGAGACTTCTTTATGACTCAATGATCAGCTGTGCCACATGTAGTCTCAGTCAGTGCCTCATGAAGTAGGCATGACTTCCTTATGTTTTCCTCATATATTATGACTTGTTTTACTCATCTATAACACATGGTCTTTAGGTATATATAGCTGTAGATACACTCTTGTATCCTTACACTTTACCAATTGATCATCCCTCTACTCCTTACTCAAGTCTTTGCCTAAGTTGCAACCTGAGCCAAACTAAAGGTCAACATTTTCTATCTCCATTCTCTGTATTTTTAGTCTAATATAAGCCTTGAGGGAAGGGGAACAAAAGAGAGGACCTCTATCTGAAAATCCCCACTTAAAAGTAGTTTAAACAATATTTCTTGGATATATATTGTTAATATTTCAGCTATTACTATTGAATGAGTTTTGGAGAGTTTTAGTAGTCTGGAAAAGGCTAACAATGTTAGGGCAACTTGGTGGAAGAGCAAGGCACTTCAAATCTCCAGAAAATACAAAGTTTATTATCTAAGAAATACTAACTATACACTTATCTCTAGGAAATCCTAAGAAAACAGGATGGGAATTTCTAAAGGTGACAACTACTCTATATAATAATAAGTCTATTCTAATGTGTCAGAATTATGTTTACATAAGCAGGTAATAATAATACTTAAGTAATCAGAAAACAGTTCAGATGTTACAACTTAAAACCAAAAGTAAGGCTAAAAGAGAAACTTTATATTAGATCAACATAAGAAAACTCAATGGAGTTTTACAATCTGCCTATCTTATATACACTAGGCTTATGGTTCATGCTACACTAACCTAGCCTACTTTAAAGAGCATATGTTTGCCTTAAGGTCAATATGTATAATATATACTATATAATATCATTATTCTAAAATCTTCTATAATGTTCTTTTTGACACATGATCATGTGACTGTGACATATGACCAATGTGTGACATTTTGTAACATCATGTTAACCCCTAACCCTAAGTTCAAAAAATAAAATAAATGAAAATGAAATGAGAAAAGAAAATGATGGAAATAAATAAAGTCTACTATCTTTGATTCTGATATTAGAATGGGGAGACTAAATTGGAAGAGAGCTAGAGTGCTTAGCAAGTGCTTCTGGAGTGTGGAAAAGCAGATGAGCAGATGATAATAGCAGACTACAGAAGACTACAGAGTATTATAAAAGAGTAAGAGAATATAGAAAAGAGGAGTTAGATAATATATCCAAATAGTTAGGAGTATTTGTATATAGCTCACAAAGGTCTAGAGCATGGAAAAGTAGATTAGTGGATGAGTACAGATACTAAAAAGAGTCATGAAATATAAATCAGCTGGAAAATATAAAAGAAAAAAGTCTTAGAAGAATAAGTTTTCTTACAGATAAGGTGAGTATCAGTTGCCATTATCAGTTGTAAGGTTCAACTTAAGAGATGTCTTTGAGGTATATCATCTGAACTAGGTAGTATTATTGTAGATTCTTAAGAAGCTATTTAATCTATCTACTAAATTTTCAAAGAAAGCTTGTTACACAGTGCAAAGTTTACTGTTTAGGAGTATGTTAGCAAAGAAACATATTTGTAAGTGGATGTTCTTTGTCCATTCTCTTTGACATTCCTTCTAACTATATTCTTTTTATTATAAACTTAGGCTTAAGTATTAAAGTAAAAGTACAACTCTTGTATTAAGTAATATAAGAAAACTTGATAGAATTCTTATTACAAACTAGTCTACCTTATAAACCACAGATCATGGTCTATACACACACTATAACTAACCTATCCTAGTGTACATATACTCTTTATAAAGCCAATACAATATATTATAACTATATTATTTTGATATTATCGATTATAGATTCTCTTTTTAATCTTCTCATGTGACATGTGACTGTGACATATGTGACAGTCATGTATAACATCACATTACCCTTTTGATTAAGAATGAATGAAATAAAAATTGAAAAGTGAAAATATCTAAGTTTACTTCTGCAATTTATAATACTTTTGTATTTAAAAGTGCTCTTTTATAGGTTCTATATGCTCCAAATTTTATCATATTCTTGTTTCTATCTTCTTTACAAATTTCTGATACTAACAATATTCTCTTTGAATTTTTTAGTATATAGTTGGGAACTTGTTATAACTTAAGTTTGAGAGATAGAATAAAAAACAACTCTTGTATTGAGTAATACAAGAGAACTCAATTGTCAAGATCGCAAGAAGTGGACTTAGCTTTTTATTTTCTTATTCTTATTTTCATTTTCTTTTTGATTTATTTTCATTTTTCTATTTTTAGAACTCTAGGGTTAGGGTTGGAGTGATGACTAGTCACACAGTCACATCAGTCACATCTGATGGTGTGGTCACAACAAGAATCATGGGATACAAGGGAAAGAAGTAGAAGATTTTAGAAGAAGAAGTGACATTATACAACATGAACACTATATGTTGATCTCATGCCTAACACATGGTCATTTAGGGTAGGGTGCACAGTAGTTAGCATGGACCATCTAAATAGGTATATAAAGTAGTCTACTTTGTATAGAACTCTTTATCGAGTTTTCTTGTATTTACTTTAATACAAGAGTTTGTTCTTTTATTCCACTCTAAGGATTTAAGATCATAATATCAATAGAGTTCCCAGTACAAAGTATATATACTAGAATAATGATCTATATGAGACTATCACCAATCTATTCTAAAAGCTATGTATATTACACTAAATCAATATGTTATAAACATGCTATATAATATTATCTGTTCCAAAACTTTCTATGCCCTTTTGTATTATGCTTCTGTCATGCTATTAAGTCTAAAATAAAGAAAATAAAAGTGGAAACATGAATGAAAATAAATAGAAAATAGAAAAATAAAGTAAAACCAAGTCCATTGTTCACAACTCTAACAGAACTAGTATTGCTTACTTTTTGTTGTATCCTAGTAAAACATCCCATTTTACTTAACCTCTATCAGCAACACTAGTTCTAGAGTCTTTCAATGTCCTGTATGCCTAACAACCTTTGAATTATAATAAAGAGATAATATAACATCATAAGTCTAAGATATTAGGAATATAGATATTGTCTTAAAAAAGAAGAAACCTATCTATTTCTGACTACTCAAAAAAATATATTGACTTAGTAGACAATGAACAAAGTTCTTTTACTATATGATCTACTAGTTCTCCTTGCTAACTAGCTTTATTCCTCTAGCAGATGTCTATTAGAAAACTATATTTGTTAAGGCAACCAAATAAAGTCCATGAAGTATACAGAGTTTATGATCCTTAGAAAAATCTAAGTATGTATTATAGAATCTATTAATTGTTATAACTTAGACCTAAGTATCAAGATAAATATACTTCTAAAAGTTAGTCTATATATCTCTAATCTACTCTAAAGCTATAACTAAGTTCTTTTAGCAGTTTCTATGATATTCTCCTAAGTCATATGACTATGTGACTATAACAGTGATACATGTGACATATATGTGGCATATATCACACTTTTATTATACTTAATAATATTTGTGACTATTACATATGATATAATGTTATACTTCTTAGTCAGGTTTAAAAAAATGAGAAAACTAAACTATAAAAGAAAAGAGAAATCATAAAAAACCAGAAAAATGAAAAACAACTAAGTTCACTCAGAAGATTTCTAATACTAATCAAATATAATCCACCTTCAAAAAAACAAAAACCTAAGAGAACAAGATGAGGTTTTCCAAAGATAGATACTATTCTAAACATCTTACAGTCTATTGTAATCTAGTAGAACAATGCTGAGGTAATATAAGAATTATAGCATGCAGATGGTCAGAAACTTGGATCAAAGTATCTATAACATTGTCTGAAAAGACAAGGTATATTTGATAGTAATAGAGGAACAGTATATAATGATTTAAGTAGTCTTCCAAAAGAGCTGAATATGAGTATAGGATTTGAAGTCAGTAGTAATAAAGTCTGCAGGTTCTACAGTAGGGTTTGGTAGTACTAAGGAGCTGAGAATTTGGGATTAAAGATTAGCTAAGTATAAAGAAAAGTCAGGTCTTCTTATAATATTCTTCTCTTTTGAATACTAGTTCTTCTACTATACATACTGCTAAGAACTTTAGCTTAATCAAGACTATGTTCTTATTGTCACATGAGCTATTGCCAATATCTGGTTTTCAAGATAGTGTATCTAGTTTTCTCATAGACATACCTAGACAATGATGTAGGATAAACTCAAATCTTACCAAATATAATCACTATGCTTGTCTACAGTTAAGCTTCTTAGCTGTCATGAAATAGTCTAGATTTTGATAGTCTGTCCAAATCTCTGTCAAGTTTGGTATACCTGAGAAGTCTTGAGAGTCCAGATGATTGCTATTATTTCCTTGTTATGGATTTTGTAATTATACTCAACAGAAGAAAGAAACTTGCTGAAGAATGCCATTAAGTACTACTTACTATCTACTTTTGATTCTTAAAAGAGGACTGCTTCTATTACATAGTCTGAGCTATCTGCTTTAATGCAGAATAAGATAGTAGTATCTAGAAAGACTAGGATGGGTACAGAAGTAACAGTAGTTTTTTGAACATCAAATACTACTTGTTGGTTTATAATTTATGTTTAAGTACTGTTGTTACCAGTAAGATTAACAAATAGGTGTGCAATAGTTGAAAATTCACAAATAAATCACTAATAGAAATTGGTAAAACTAAGAAAGACTTGCAACTCAGTATGATTCTATAGAGCAGGCTAGTTACAAACTCTAGCTACCTTCATAGGATTTATCTTGACTTAATCTTCAGAAATGACCATATCTAGGTACTTAATCTGCTGTCTGTCAAATTTATACTTCTGAAAATATAAGAATAGTTTATGCTTAGTTTAAATCTTTATAACTTTATAGATAGATCTATAATGCTTCTCTATTAGAGCAACTGGTAAAGTCTATAGGATTATACAGAGTTTGTAATCTCTAGGAAATCCTAAGTAATATTGTTCTTAACTACTAACTACTAAGTACATCACTTACATTCTAAGAGAATGGGATAAGGTTCTTTGAAGACAGTAACTACTCTAAATACTTAAGAGGTCTATTTTTATCAGGAAGAATATCAAGCAGAATACTTAGTAATCTAAATATAACAGAGTCTAGTGGTTAAGAACTTTAATAGAGAGATCTTAAATATTGCTAAATAGTAAGAGTTCATTAGTTGATGGTTGAAAAAAGTATGTTGATGATCATAAGGAAGTGAGTGGAGTATTAATAAAAGTTGCTAGATAAAGTTTAGCAGCCACTCTAGTATTAGTCATATTATTATAGACTAGTTAGTATAAGAATTACTCAGTATTGCTTGAGCAGTTTTCAATTTTATAGTTAAGGCTATAAGAAAAGAAGAATATAAGTATAGAGCAGATAGCCAAAGAATAGGCTTGTTCAGAATATATAAAGAGATCTACTATCTTTCTAGCAAAGTCTAAAGAGTTAGTGATAAGAATAATGTATTTAATATTTATACTAGTGGCCTTAGCAATACTTAGTTGTATAACAAACAGCTTAGCATTAGAAACAGTTGTCTGACTAGCTGGGGCTTTAAGGAATAACATCTGTTGTTCTAGTCTCTAGAAATACATAATATAAATAGCTTATGTGTTCCTAGAGAGTATAGTAATTGTATCAGTGACAATAATGAGAGTAGAAGAAGAGAAAAAAGCCTGAAGACACAGACAGTCAAGAAACTTTAGATAGAATTTGCAGTTGCTGAGATTTGAACAATTGTAAAGATAAAAGAAGATATGATCAGAGAAGTCATTAAGTAACCTACAACCTAAGATAGTCTCAGTATCAAAAGGATTGAAGTATTGAGTAGGATTGAGAAGTGATGTTTTGGTAAGAAGGCTCTTCAAATGAGTATACTAGGTATTATTTAAAAGAGCAAGCAATTATGAATAAGAGTAAGTACTCTTTGAATGTTTAGCATTAAGTAAAGATATAACTATAAATAAGATCTACTAGAACCTCAATTTTATCAGTAGGTAAAGTGTGAAATATACAAGAGATTTAAAGAACAGTAGTCTTACATTGCATAACTGTTAAAAGTGATATTTATATCTTAGTAGAAGCTCTAATAAAAAATGAAAGTTGAAAACTATAAATAGTAATTAAAACAATACATGAATAACAAAGGATTTATTTCTGGAATAAGAGAAGGCTCTGAATTAAATATTCAAGTATATTCATTACTTTAACTGTAAATAATGTGTTGATAGAGTAGTAATGAATATGCTTTTTGAAGAATAAATGTTAATCAAAATAAAAGCCTAAGCATATCTTGGGCTTGAGGGTAGAAGTACTAATTATTAAAACCAAGCCAAATAAAATTATCAAGTCTGTAACTATTTTATAGCTACTATAAAGCTCTAGCAGAGTTGTATTATATATTTTTCTCTCAGAGTGTTACAAACTCAAGTCCTTAGAGTTGAACAAGTGAATGAACCTTGTATTGGGTTAACACAAGAAAACTCTGTACAGAATTGTCTATCTTTTATACTAAACTACAATGGTCTGTGCTACTACTTCTCTAGCCTATCCTAAAGACCATGTGTTTACCTCAAGGCCAACATATGTAAGACACATTGTTATGATGTTGTCCTTCCAGAACCTTCTACATCCTTCTCTGTGACCTCATGACTTGTAACCATTACCATGTCATCTGAGATGACTGATGTATGATGTCATGATTATAATGTCACTCATACCCTAACCCTAAGTTCCTAAAATAGAAATGAGAAAAGAAAAAGAAAATATTTAGAGTCCACTGTCTTAAACTCTAATACAGAGATTAAAAGACTATTATCTATA
>Ga0157363_1002531_pt1 | contig 16161 bp, 5 predicted proteins | sample AttsexASBM1_FD_111477 | JGI IMG/M metagenome (GOLD analysis project Ga0157363, IMG submission 111477) | Fungus gardens microbial communities from leaf cutter ant in Ribeirão Preto, State of São Paulo, Brazil - Atta sexdens ASBM1 | ecosystem: Host-associated > Fungi > Mycelium > Unclassified ...
AAATGTATGTGGATGGATGAATGGATGGATGGATGGATAGATGAATGAATGAATGAATGGATGGATGGATGGATGGATGGATGGATGGATGGATGAATGAGTGGGTGGATGGATGGATGGATGGATGAATGAATGGATGAATGGCTGAACGGATGGATGGACGAATGGATGGATGAATGGATGGGTAAATGGATGATTGGATTAATGGATAAAATGGACAGTCGTGCACGCGCGTATATGTGTGTATGTATGTTTCAAATAAAATAAACTCAATTGGTTGTAGGACACAATTACGAATGTCTACTCATTGCAACTATGCACGTTTTGCAAACGAAAAGTTAGAAATGAAAGGAATTATATGATAAGAAGAGTTCACATTTGGCTTATAAATAAATTGGTCAGCGTTACCAAACATCAATAATATTTTCGAAAATAAATAATGAAAATTTCGTTTCTCCAATACCAATTCACAATAAAATTTTTGTTTCACATTTATGCAAGAGGGCTGGATTTAACCCACCTGGCACCTCTGCTACTGACTAGAGAAAAACACCTGATTTGTTACAAGATGATAAATTTTTTGTCCCATTATCTCCCAGAGAACTTCCATTTGGTTACTGCTTGCTGATTTAAGGACAATTGTCAACTTACGTGCGTGCTTTGTAAACTCTTCGAACAAGTCATCTCGGTCTCGATTCTTTGGAATATTTCCCACAAACAAGCGGTGATTGTTATAAGATACGGTAACACCAATCTTTTTCCCTTTCCGAATCTCATAATCATTCAGCTGTAAGAATAATGTGGAAGGAAAGTGCCAATTAAGCTTGCCATTTATGATTTCACCTGCTTATTGGCTGTCTGAACGTAGGATTTCATGAAATGTCCTTGAGGAAAGAGGGTTGTGGGGAGTAGGGGGATTTCATGTATATAAATATAGGACCATTATTCAAAGGATCAGGGACATTTCGATAGTTTGAGAGGATCAATATTATACAGGGTGGGTGGGAGTGCCTGTCCGTTTGTTAGCGAGCCAAACGCCCCAGCGGTCCACGCAAATCTCCCATACCCCCAAAGCTTAAGACTTAGTGATGAATTACATTTGCATATTGCAAAATTGCAATGGTGCAAGACAGCGTATATTTTTGTCACAGTACGTAAAATAATTCTTAATCTAAAAGTATCATACGGCTTCCACATTTTCTCTTTCCATTATTTCGCTTCTTTTTTACCGTTCCAAAAAAAGAAGACGAAGAAGATATCAGTAATAAAGATTGATGAATTGATCAGTTGCATAAACTCCAGGACGGGGAACTCAAGAGGATAATAAGGTATTTGCATGTATAGAATAGGAAGCAGATAAACTTATAAGTCAACCTAAATATGCAAGGAAAAGAAGACTTGGACCAGAGAGGTGTTACTGTTCACTAATAAACCGAGAGGCAAGGAGACTGACCAGAACTAAAGGTGCCATAAGGTATATTCGTAGATCATAAAATCAATGTGATCCTTGGATGCTCCATAGTTCCATACCATCTACAACCACTACTTAAAAGCTAGCACTCTTAAATTATACAATACAGGTAGACAGGTAGGTAATAGGTAGGTAGGTAGGTACACACGCCTCGAATTCACTTTACCTGTTAATTTACCAAATTCCTCCAAGATCTCCTCTTTGCCTTTTGACTTTGGTATGTTCCCCACGAAAAGACGTAGATTAGGAACGCTAATGTTTACTTTCAGACTCTTGCCGGGTTTTATTTCGTGATTATCGAGCTGTGGGATGCAGAAAACAGACACATGCCTAATTTTGTTCCAATGAGGCGGTTTCATGGTTTTTAAGTTAAGATAATTACGGCAGATATGACGGAATTTGGGAAAAAATTTTCTAAATATGCAATTTAATACGAATATTAATTATTAACAATGATGTAAGTTTACGAAAGCGAGAAAGTGGCATGCGCTTTGTCGCTCGAGTCTTCACAATATAGCAAACCGGCCTTTCATGTACTCCTGTAAACAAATTTTAAGCCTACCAATTTTCAGAATTTTGTTACAAAAATTGTCACTGTCCAATGAGAATCAACCAATTAGATAAATATACCCCTAACCAATTAGACCACACAATCATCATGATTTTCAGAAAGGTTCTCCACTCCCAATTTTGCCCTCTGAGCAAAGAGGAGAGCTGGAAAAGAAACTCATCCATAGGACATCATTAATATATATTTTTCAGTGTTATTAAATAGGATCGGTGGATGTAATTGCGTATTTAAACACGAATAAATGGTCAGGGACATATACATATAAAACATATAATATGTGGATTGTTCCTACGTATGTGTGTATGTGTATAATAAAATTACGTATATATGTGTTTTCATTTATTTCAAAATAGCTCACCTAACTCTCGAGTACTTTAAATGTAATATCTTTGCTATTATAAGTAACAGAAAAAATTCAGAAAAAATTCAGAAAAAATTCGCACACAAGTTACAAGATTTAACAAATTCAAACACGTAATGTAGTAGTAATGCTTTCATTATGCAGGAACATGAAAAATTTTGAGAACATTTCTTTTTTTTAAATAAAACTAAAATATGATTTTTCTTACATAAATCTTCTAATTATTTCCCATATAAAAGTAAAGCCTGCGATATACATTTTCCTACTATGGATTGCTTGTGTTTTAATAAATTATTAGAATTGCACCACACAGAATGCAGAATTTCTACTAATTTATCAAAACGCAAGCAATCCAATAGGAAAAATAGTGTTGTATGCTGTAGGCTTAATATAAAAATATAGAGATGATGTTATTTAAAAAATTAATTTTTTTCGAGATATATTTTATGTCAAAGTATGGCACATTAAAACATTAGATATTTTATAAGTTATTGATTTTTTAATTTTATGTTAAAAATTTTATACAAGATAATCAGAAAAATTACCTTGAGAAGATGAAGTTTTATTTGTATTAAACTTATTGCTTTTTCTGAAGAGGGCACAAGTAGCCGAAACATGTAAAGAGTTCGAATTTATGAAATTAGATTTGAATAATAACTCAATGTAACTATCGACTGAATATATAAATTGTTGTACACAAGTTCTGTGACAAGTTCTTTGATACTCTGTCATTTTATATATTTTTAGTTTATATTATTTAGAGATTTTTATTATTATTATTTTATTTTTATTTTAGAAAAATCATATTTGATTTACAAAAATCAAATTGCCCCTAACATCTCCTTCATATCTCCATATATAACGAAATATTGTGCCACTATACAGATTAACAAAAAATCCCTTTAAAATATTTTATCGATTTCAGATTTTTTTGTCACTCTGTATGATGTGTCATTCACAAAACCATAGAACCAAGTAGTTTCAATTTTTTCTTATTATTTAAAATAACAAAGATATTTCAAATTCTCGATATCAATGAGAAAAGTTACTTATACATGTATGAATCACATACTCATGTACATATGCCCCCTCTTTCTATCTCTCTTTTTTCCTTTTACTCTTTTCTTTCTGTTTTCCTTTTTACTTTCTCTTTCTTACACACACACACACACACACACACACACACACACACACACACACACACACACTCTCTCTCTCTCTCTCTTTCTCTCTCTCTCTCTCTCTCTTTGTCTTGCTTTTTCATTCACTCTCCTTCTTTCTTCCTTGTTCCTTCATTCTTTCTTGCACACAATGCATATGTACATATGTATGCAAAATTTATATTTTTCTAAATTGCGTATATTTTTTTTAAATGTGTAAATTCAAAAAATTATAAAAATATATGAACTTAATAAATTAATGTATCTGCGTTAAATCTACTGGGAAACAACGAAATATAAAAAAGATAATATAGAACAAGCCACATAGGAATATAGTAACACTCATTCGAAATGTTCAACAGAACACAAACGTGTGAGTGAGTGAGTGAGTGTATGAGTGTGTGTGTGTGTGTGTGTGTGTGTGTGTGTGTGTGTGTGTGTGTGTGTATGTACGTACGTACGTACGTACGTACGTACACACACACACACACACACACACACACACACACACACAGAGTGTTTTCATCATCAATAATAGGTAATTCAGCCACAGCTCATATTCAAATATTATTTAAAACAAAAACTAAAAATCAGTATTTTTAATTTAATATATAACTAAATAAAACATTGTATGACGAAGTCAAATTTCTCTATATTTAATTAATAAACATTTCGAAAAAGCACTATTATGTTGGTAGCAATAACAATTTTGTAACATTTCTAAAAATTTTGAAAATAAAAAGATAAAAGGATTCTTAATCTATGTGTATGTATGACAATACGTTAATAACTAAGAAAAAAAAAATTTATATATTGTACGAAAATATACACAATAATGTTACGAAAAGATCTAAGGAAAAATATTAACATACCTCTCGAACAGCCTGCTGCGCAGCTTCCCTATTAGTGAATGTGATAAATGCGTATCCTCTGTTGGAACCTGACATGGGATCCATCATCAGTCTCAAGTCCCAAATTTTTCCACATTTCTCAAATAATGGAATTAATTCGTCTTCATACATGTCTTTTGGGATTTTGCCACAAAATACCTTTTTATAAAAATATTTGACATTAAATTTAATAATAAACAACTTATATATCAAAATATTTCATATATTCCCTTTAATAACTGCACCATATATGTATTACGTTTTTTGTTAATAATGCAAATCATGATTGCTAGAGATTTTAGGGAAATTTTTATATGTCCAAAAAAATAATTTAAAAATATTAGTAAAATATATTACACATTGCATTTGTAATACATAAAACTAAATATATACATATGTAATAGCATTGTATATGCGTGCGTGCGTGCATGCGTGTGTGTATGTGTATGTGTGTATAACATAGAAATTTACCTCACAACCAGTGCCAGGAGTTGGACCCTCCCAATTTGGTGGAGGACCACCATATTTTCTTTGTCCAGTAGTTACATCCAAAGGATATCCTGTTCTTTCCAGAATTAACTAAAATATAATTATTTAAATATAAAATAATTATAAAATAGAGTATTTAGATATCTAAGTAAATTAAAATAACTTTATGTCCATGTCACATTACATATTGGAGATTGAGGATTACAAATTAAAGATTAGAATTCGACCAATCAGATAATTTTAATTTTAATCCGTTTCATTCTAATCGACTAAATTCTAATTTTCTATTCACAATCCTCCACTCTCCAATGTATAGTGTGACATAGGCATTAGAGAAATTTACATATACAAAGATATGAATATAAATTGATACAAACATATATATATATATATATATATATATATATATATATATATAAAAACATTCTTCGAATTACTTTGATTTTGTCTTCATCTGGAGCCTTAGGTGTCGTGCTGGTGCCTGTACCTTGACCAGCACGACTCTTTTGTCTGTACGTCTTCATTACTCCACAAAGGTATGCCGATTTATTGGATACATGTTCCAGGTTAGATTCCAGAAATTGTGTAAGCACGTTTAGCGCGCCGTCAACTGGAAATTCCTTCAAGGCATCAAGAGCTCTTTCATCCAGATCAATATGAGCTAATTTTCCCGTCTTATAAATTTCATCCAATTTGGCAGCCACTTTCTCGTCTAGCCCGTATTGCATGAGTTTGTTAAAATCTTCTGTCCGTTCTACATTTTCCATTTCTTGTTTTTCTTCCATTTTTATCTCTCCATTCCCTTCTGCCATAGCTGAAATAATATGTTTAATCTTTTGTCAATATATTAATTAAATTCATAATGATTAAATTCATAATTATTTGGTTATATATATCACAAAATATGTGATACTTGTACAAATTTTTTGTTACGATAAATAATAAAATTTTATTAAATAACAAAATATTCTTTTCACAACAAAATATCTATAACATTTAATATGCAAATTCAAACACATATTGCAACAATAAGATATTATTTTCTAATATTTTTATAATAATGCATGATTGATTACAACTTATTCCTATTTTTTTTCATTGAGAGATAAAAAAGAAACAAAAAAAGCTTTTGCAGATTTCTTATTAATAAGTAAGATATAATAAGTACAGAAAATAATTAGCAATAAATTTTAAATAGACAGAGCTATTAATTACAAAATATATAATTTATAATTTATAATTTATAAATATATTTATTATATAATATTATATAATTAATAATAATATTATATAATTTGTAATTTATTAATATATAATTTAAGTAATATTCTTAATGCAACTCGCGCAATCATGTTTTGAGCATCTAAATTGTCAATCAAACTTCAACTTATTCTTATTCTTCCAAGAAATATATTTATACATAAAAATTTATTTCTAACGAAAAAAACGTTTTCTTAAAATGTAGGACGATAAAATGTCTGAAAACAAAGTCGGAAAATGAGCCGGTGTGAGAAGAAAGAATCACAAATACTCCAATCATGTACTTGACAATGCACTCCATAATGCATAGGTGAGAAATGTGTGAAAGAAAACTAGAAGAAGATCTCTCGCTCTCTCTCACGCGCGCGCGAGCATATAAAAAATACACACACACACACACACACACACACCACACACACCACACACACACACACCACACACACACACACACACACGTCGGAGTACACAAATCTGAGCGAGAACCGTCCGTGATCAGACCTCCCTGGCGCACCAAACTTGAAAATAAATAACTAAAAATATCAAAGCAACCGATTATAGACATTACATTTCCGTTTGATACGAGAAACGAGAAGAGCAGGAACCGAGGAGGAAAATTTGTGATGCCCAATATAATTCCGTACGTTATCGATGACACTCGCAGTTCAGCCCAACGATTAGGTAGCAGGACGATTGAACGCGATCGCCGATCGGTTGGCGTAGACCACAGACGACAATGGTGACGGCAACAGCGCGGCAACAGCGCAGCGTAGCGTGGAGCGGAGCGGAGCAGAGAGGAGAGGAGAGGAATGGAGCGGCGCAATCGCCGCTGTAGCAAAGGATTCGCGCGGCAAGAATTGTCGCGATGATATTATTCTTCTATCCTCTCCAACGTCGCCGTTATTCTCACGACGAGACTCGCGGTTCCACTTTTACCACGCGCTAATTCGCCGGCCGGCGAAATGCAATCGCACTCCGCACAGCGGCGGCGGCCGTCGCCGTGATGCACTTGTATGCACTCTAGACATATGCATTTGGCAATGCATTTATCTCGGTATTTTTCACTCGCGCTCGCGGAAACGTAGCGATAAACGGTGCCGTGGCTCAAATGTTAAAAAATTAACGTGTCGATGATGTAAAACGAACGGCGATCGTTACCTTGCAAAATAAACGAACGGGCTCCTCCGCGCGAGGAAATGGCGACAGACGTCAACGTGATTGCGGACTACGGGGTTCACAAAACGACGCGCAAAGATACGCTCGAACCCAGCGATACGACGTTAGCCATTTTCTTGCCGCGGCCGTGCTCGCGCGAATTCTGATTGGCGCCCGCAAAATTGCTCGACGGGAAAAAAGGCTGACTGTTCTGCGCATTAAATCGGAGTACCGCGCTCGCAAAATTCGGAGCGGAGCGCATTCGAGAACTTGCCCGCTCGCTCATTTACGCGCGCGTGCGCGCACACATATGTATATATGTATGTATATATGTATGTACGCGACGAATCATCATATGAAATCATCGCAAAAATCGGATATTCATAGTGATTTGCAAAAATACAATGAAATTAGTTTCTCAAAATCGAAAATGTAACGGAACTCAACACGAATTTTGCTACACGCTACTCGCACGTTACATAAAACGGAATATTTGCAATCGCGCGAAAACCTACAATGAGATTAAGAGTGCACATTTTACGTGCGTCTTTATTGGAGAAATGCGATTGGATAATTTTCTTTATGCATACTTTTATGTGACTATGCAAGTTTGTGTGGATATACCTTAATGCTTAATTCACATTTCCCGCTTTACATGGCACGCTTTATGCCTAATTTACACTGACGCAAGCGTCAAGCAGCGGGGCAGCAACCAATCAGTGAGGCGATATTTACAGTGTAAATAATATCACCTTGCTAATTGGTTGCTATCCCGCTGTTTGACGTTTGCTGCGTCCAGTGTAAATTAGGCATAAAAGCGTGCCGTGTAAAGCATAGACTCTTGCATAATGCATAAGGCCATTTCACATAAACTTGCATAGTCCCATAATCATATAAAGAAAATTATCCAATCACATTTCTGTCATAAAGGCAAACGTAAAATACAATTGGATGATTTTCTTTACGCATATGTTTATGCAGCTATGCAAGTTTGTGTGGAATGGCCCTAAGAAAATGTACCAATCAATATCCTCCGTTTTTTTCCATGAAATAAAGAATCATGTTAGTTAAATTTCTTATGCATTAAGCCGGTTCTACATTAGTTGAAAGCTGATCGCAAGTTTGTTGTGACAGCCAATATGAAACGTTGAAAATGCAAGCTTCAGATTGGCTGTCGCAACAAACTTGCGATCAGCTTACAACTAATATAGAACCGGCTTTACGTGTTATGTGTTATACAAGAGTCCCCGCTTAAATGTAGTAAGAAAGTTGCGCTACTGTATATACTGTGGCACAATCATAGCATAAGGCTTTTAGACCAATGAGCATTTTAAATCAACATGGCGTATTCTTTATGTTGGATGCTTAAGCAGGGAATACAAACTCTTACATAAAACATGAGGCATAAGAAAATTAACCAATCAGAATCCTTTATTTCATAAAAAGGAAAAAAATAAAGGACTTTGGTTGGTTCATTTTCTTATGTGTTGTGCGTTATGCAAGAGTCTGTGCTCTCCGTCATATTAATTCAGCGATCATATGCAATGGTTATACAGTTTAAAGTGGCGTGCACAGACTTTTACATAATACATAACACGTAATGGAAAAAATACCAATCGAAATCCTCCATTTTCTTCCTTTCCATGAAATAGAAGAACTCTGATTGGTTCAATTTCTTACGCCTCATGTGTTATGTGTTATGTAAGAGTCTGTGCTCCCCGCTTATGTTTTGTGTGATGGCCTTAAGGATCTTAAAGATCTAGGAGAGACTATGGAGATCTGTAGTTGATGATAAATTCCTTTATGCTGAAATTAAGGCTAAAATATTGAACGAATCGCATTTTAATTGCAATATTAGAAAAAATTCCTGAAGGCTTATACATTTTTTTGGAAAAAAGGTAAAATAAAAATTTGTTCTGATATCTCATTCGGTGTATACTATAGTGCAGTTCAGGAGTACATAATTTTATTAATAAAAAATTTTCAAGAATCAATTTGCAAAACTGGCTCTGTACATACGCGCCCTCGCAGTTTCATAAAAAAAAAATCAAAAATGTTTTATTATGTAATATTACTTCTTGGAAATAAAATATCAGCATAAAGACAGGTATCTGCATAAGTAAGGAATATATCATTTTATTCATTAAAATGTTTTTAAGAATAAAACTGCAAAATTTCTTTAATTCTTTAGTAGGCTCCATAGCTTCATGAAATATAAGCCAGAACATTTAATGGCAAAATATTTCTTCTACGAGACAATATATGGCAGAGTTTGATAGAGTGCAAATATGTAACATCACAAATGAAGTGTAAATGAGTTTTGAAGTGTAAATGGGCTTGTCCCTCCTATCGATTCTTATGGCCACAGCACAGACTTTTACATAAGGGATAATGCATAAGAGAATCAATCAATCAGAATCTTTCCTTTTTTCCCATGGAAAAGAAGAATTTTGATTAGTCGATTCTCTATATTATACATTATGCGTTATGCAAAAGTCTATACTGCGGTCAATAGTCTAATGTTTAATACTGAAAATGTTGTACTGGCCTAATTTACATCGTGCACTTGATACATGTACAAACATGTAATAACTTTCAATTGACTTATTTAAATTTCGGCAACGTATTTAAAGATTAACGATGTATTAAATTAATGCAATATATATCATGAATTTTGGGTCACAATGCCACACGGTCATGTGAGTCAATATATGCTGAATTCGTCATTAGTCACTGATGAGAACATTATTATTAAAGAATTGAGAACAACATACTATTGAAGACCATCAACCTTTGGCAAATTTTCGCAATTTTGACAATAAAAAGAACACCAAAGGTTCGGAGGTAATTGAACGCTGACACTATTGACAATTGATATAAATTTATTAACATAAATATTTGGCTAAAATTATTAAATTCATGATTTTTTATTACATAAATACTCCATAAGTAAGTATGCATACTTGTAAAGTTATAATATCTTATATATTAATAAAATTATGATTTTTAACTTTCTATTAACTTATTTTAATTTTAATAAGATAAAAGAATGATATTCTAAACTGTACAATATGCATCAAAATGATTATTTACTTAAACACATATATCATATATATGTTACATATCGCCGAAATTAAAATAATTCAATAGAAAGTTACTAATTAGTATCTGGCTGTGTTCCAAAACACACTGTCAGTGCTGAAAATGTATAGTACATGTAGACTGTAGATTTTCAGCGCTGGCAGTGAATTTTGGAACACAGCCTGTATCAAGTGCACGATATAAGACCTAGTTTACATTGTGCACTTGATACGGATACTAACGAGTAACTTTCTATTGCATGATCTTAATTTCAGCAATACGTTGGAACATATACACAACATGTGTATTTAATTAATCATTATTATGATGTACACTGTATTAATTTAATACATCATACATTTCAATGTATTGCCGAAATTAAAATCATTCAATAGAAAGTTACTAGTTAGTACCTGTATCAAATGTAAAGTTATAATGTCTTCATTGCTTTTCAAGATATAAAACCTAACTTATATAAATTCTAACTTTAAAAAAAACTCTGAATTTAAAAACAGGCGAATTTTAATATACAATCCAAAACAAACCAAGTTTACAACACACCCAGAGAAAAAACTTTAATTTAAAGAAATATCAATTAAAGAAAAAAATTTCTTTGATTTAAAAATAAATTTTATTTAATTTTAAAAAATAATGTTTAAATCAAAGAAATTTTTTCACAAATCAAAAATATTTTTTTCTTTAATCGACATTTTTTTAAATCAAAGCAACCTTTTCTCTGAGTGTACGCTGAGATTTTTTGATGTCATTTGATACGCGTACCAACTTGATCTGATATTCGTGATTCAAAATAATCAAATCAAAATAATGCACCAGTATTTATATCAAACGTAACAAGTAATTTGATATGGATATGGTACTTAATACGCATATCAAGTGCTCAGTGTAAACTAGGCTCATAACACGGAATAAAAAAGAGATCGAACTCAGGAATAAAACATGAGCTCGAAACATGATTTCGGAAAATACATAAAAAATCAGGACAATGCGATTTTAGTGCCGTTGCGGAAAAAGTTGAAAGTGCACTTGCCGACAGAAGTGCCTTTCTACTGCGTTCTGAAATTCACTAAATTTTCTATAATATACGTGACGTATACTATATGAAACGTTTGCGCATTACAACTCAATGGAAATGACTGTTAGGTACATACATGCTACATGATAACGTATACAGAATACATGGGACGTATACGTTCGTTTATGCAGTTACTGCCGCAGATTTCGTTCATTTATTCTACCTGCGAAGGCAGCGCGACTGCAGCGCAGTTTGTCGTTCGTTTACGCAGGGATGTATATCATCTATGCAGCTATCTCGGAGGTCCTATTCAGGATGCTTTGCTCACAGTACTGCGTAAATGAATGACAAACTGCGCAGTTGCCTTTGCAAATTGGATATCTTGCTGTTCATAATACTGCCAGCTATAATAACCGATTGTATTACTAAAAATGAATTTTATTAAAATATTAAAAAATGAAAAAATTAAGAACTTATTAAAATTGATACTATTAAAGTAAAAATAATGCAATGTAAGCTATATAATGGAAAAGGTATAAAATTTGTTAATTTGTATTTGCGATCAGATTAATTTAAAAATCACACCTTTTGGATGTAGATTGAAAATATCAACACATACATAAGAATTATGATCTTTTTATAAATAAATTTTATAATATTTTGAGGTTTATTTAATATTTTCGGATTTTTTACTTAGATCTGATTTTACAACTCATGGTTAACTCTTAACCGAGGTTCAACTTATTTTTTTCCAATTCTACTCATTTCTTTCCAATTCTAGCATAAGAAAGAGATGAGGAATAAGTTGAACCTCAATTAAGAGTTAACTATGAATTGTGAAAACTGTACTCTAATTTTTCGTATGCGATACTTTTCGAAAATAGAGGCTCAGGATCTTTATTCTTGAAAAGTCTCATACGAAAAACTAGGAATATACTGTAGTATTTGTAACGTATATTATAGCATTTCCTTAGTTCTTCGTATGCGATTTCAAGAATAAATGCCATGCCATGCTCGTGCTCGTTTTATTTTTAATGCAGAAATTCTAAATTGTATAAAATTTCATTTTATTTGATTAAATAGTAAATGCATCAATATTTATTGAAAAATATATACATTTCATACATAGTCATAAATTATCATTAAATTATCGTTTTTCAACTTATCAAAAAACTTTGAAATTAAAAAAAATAAAACGGGGCTTGAGCGAATTTTCCTTCTTAGAATATATTCTACGCATAAACATACATAAATTTACAGAATTACAGGAAAATGACAGGAAAAATATTTATCAAATCCTTTAAGTTGACTCCGACAGGAGCACTCGATTTTGTTCTTCCGTAGAGTCCCTCTATAAGAGTCAAATCATGAAGGACACATTCCTGATTGTTCAAATTTCAAGTCTTCTCTTTAAACGCCACCTTTGCAAATACTTTCGATGTGTTAGTGAATCTGTGAATTGGTGTGAGCAACTTTCATGTAGAAGGCGCAAATGCGAAATCGGACTATCAATTGTCAAATTGTGCTGTTTCCGGATAATATCCGACACCCGGCAATGGCGTCCTTCCGCTCTCTGTTTTAACTCTTACTAGAGGAACTCTATTCTTCCGTACAGAGCTTTTCCGCCAGAGATCAAATCTAATTTTTTCATGACCGGCCGCTTGAGCTTGGTCTCCTTTTTACTCTGTGGACTGTAATCATCGATATATAGCACTGAACAGAGTATACGGTGAAATGTCTTTGATTTTTCGTCTTGACTATATATGTAATACTCCTATATTGCTAACGCCATAAAATGGTCGCAGCCATATTGATTTTTAGTTCGATGTGTCATAAACGCTTTGTAGAGGCGTTGAAAACACAGGTAAAGAAAATACAATGAAAGTTTACTGGCCCTGAATGCCATTTAAGAGTTGATGAAAACATTACGGTGCAGACAATATCCTCTCGCTTAAGATGCTTTTATATGGCAGCGTCAAGTGTCGAGCATCAGAGCATGAGCAGTAATATGTTTAATAATTTTACTGAAATTGAATTTAATGCACATGAGATACATTAATAGTTGAATTTTATAGTTTACACTAAATAATGTAAATAAATATAAATTTTCAGCATTAGGATAGGAATGTATATCAAAACATAACCTCTTATAATTTACCATTTTGCATCAAAAAGCTGTGCAAAAGATTATTGCGCAGGAGTCTAGAGATTCAAACTTCTGCGGATGCAGATGCTCAACGCTGGATGCTTACATGTAATAGCCTTTAGATAATGTGAACTTGAAATCTTCAATACGCATGCGCACATTCCTAACAAACCTTATCCGTGTGTATGGAAATGAAAAGTCCGATTATTTTCTATCTCTCTGTCTTCGCACACCTCCCACTTCCAAAAAGAGACTGCGTTAGCAATACAGGAATATATGAGTCTTGACGGACTCAAAAAGAGTAAGGTAAATGTTTGGGCATAGAACTCTCTTTCTACTATTGTCCTATTGATGGAACTTTCTTTCTACTATTGTCCTATTGGTCGCTACTATACAAACATCGTTTACTATCTTTTTCTAGGTCTGTCAAAATTTCGATGCTATGCTGCGTCTAGTACTATATGGGCTATAGATCTCTTTCATCAACCTCGGTTAAGGAGTTTCGAAGCCTCAGAGTCTCACATGAGACTCATTTATGCTTGTTTCCAGCAATGTAGACTAACTTTAATCTCGATTCAACTTACTCTTCATCTTTTTCTAATTCTAAAGATTAAAAAAAAAACGAAGAATAAATTGAACCGAGATTAAAGTTAAATCTACATTGGTGGAAATGGATATTAGACCCACTTTCACAACTCATGGTTAACTTTTAATCGAGGTTTAATTTATTTTAAGTAATAATGAGTATTATATTGAGTAATAATCAGTTGTGAACTGATCCCTGGGCCTAAATGAGCCCCATATAACCGTCGGTTAACTTAACCGAAATTGGTGAAAAAGTCCCTATAATATACATCAATCACGGTCAGATAATGCATATGTATCCAACCTAACATAACTAAACTAAGGCACTATAAGGAGTATTTGCATCCGCCATTTTTAGTTCTTTTCTCACTCTTTTGCTCCTTTCCTCAATCTTTTGCCCTCTCTTCTTTTCTGTCGCTAAATTAAGAAGATTGAAGAGAGAAGAGAGAAGGTTGAAGAGAGAACGAAAAGTGGAGAAAAGACTAAAAATGGAAGAAGCGAATACTTATATTATAGTGCTCTAATTAAACCACCTGAACTATAATGGATGCTTTCCATTTGACAAGTCGATACAAGTCGATATAAGTATCGTTCAATCATCAAATGGAAAGTACCCGACACAATTGGAACGTGCAACTGCTGTGTTAATGCATTGAGTATGGAAAACGTGAATTAGATAGCATGATGTTTGATAGATATATCTTTCTCTTTTTATGCGCATGCACATAATATAATATTACATTCAAAAGTTAAATTCACTTTCTTTTTAGCCTTATATAGCTGACATAACTTTTATTCAATCATCAATGTATTACGGCCTGTATTCAGAACGCGCTTACAACAATATTAGCGCGTTCTGAATACGAGCTGTAAACATACTATACTTTACGTTACGCATATTCTAAAATTTCAGAGATAAAAACGCATTCTGAATACGGGTCTACAATTATTATCTTCTAATGTATTTTATTCTATGTAATTTATATTTTTATATAATGTTTTCGTTTTAAATCACTCATATATCTATTTATGCGCTAAGTTAGCACGAGTCGAGTGAATATTGCTACCGATGAGATACTATTAAAGATGGTCGGGCGCTTATGGAAGTTCGTGTGATTGTTAAAATTTAAGTGATTAAGAGTAAAAAACTGATTATATGTTAATTTCATGATTTATTAATTTCATAGACATGTACATATGTTTAAAACTCAATTTTTATTTAAAACTATGATTTTAATGTTATGATCCGAGTTTGATTATCAACTCGTAGTGATGATAACTGCAGAAAAAAAAAGGATATTATAGCATTAAAACTATGCGTATTTATACAGCATTTATATAATAAAAAAATTACGAAATAATAAATTATCGAAATGTTTATGTTAATAATCATAAATTTTTATGAATTGTCGATAATGTCATCATTTTTCAATTATCCTCGGGCCCCCATTGATAATGCCCAGGGTCTTTAATAGTATCTCTCGTCAATGACTGAAATAAAATCTTGTAGTGAAACAATGACCTCTGTTACACAGCATGCTAGCCCCGCACAATAGAAGGAATAAGGAATTAAGAATAAAGAACAATTTCAATCCATTAGAATTCATATAATCTGATAGATTAAAATCGTTTATTATTTGTTCCTAATTCCTTATTCCTTCTATTGTGCGCAGAATCTTAATCGAGTTTAACATCCGTGGAGACAATTTTTTCTTAGAATTTACTTTGAAAATATGACAGGCACAACATTGTATTTCGAAGAATTGTAAATCTCTCTCATTCATTAATAAAACTAATAAAGTATAAAATAAATTTGATCAATTTTATTAAAATGCATAGTAAATATTTTTAAAATATTGTATTGTATCACAACTACCATATTTTCAGGATAAATTTTAAAAGAAAATTCTTTCCGTATATTTAGTTATGAAATTGGTCAATCATAGCTATTCTTCGGAAGAA
>Ga0157363_1002533_pt1 | contig 16160 bp, 13 predicted proteins | sample AttsexASBM1_FD_111477 | JGI IMG/M metagenome (GOLD analysis project Ga0157363, IMG submission 111477) | Fungus gardens microbial communities from leaf cutter ant in Ribeirão Preto, State of São Paulo, Brazil - Atta sexdens ASBM1 | ecosystem: Host-associated > Fungi > Mycelium > Unclassified ...
TCAAAATTACAAATAATTTAAATCAGACGATTGACCAAGAAAGATGTTGGAGTTTTGGAAAAACAGAAGACAATTTTGAGAAAGAAAATAAAGTGAGAAGAAAATTCTTCCTTCAATATCATACATATAAACAATTAAAAGAATAGTACAACGTTCCATTAATATTAAATGACTATTCCAATAAGAATAGAATGTGTATTAAAATCAAATGATGGGCCAACCTCTTGTTAATAAAACAAGTAGAAAGCTAAATAGTTTTTCAGGTATGTATATACATTTATTTTATCTATCTCCTGTATACATTAAATTAAGTGAAATTCTTTCTTCTACATCGAGGCTCTTAATCGAGCGTAGCGTACCCGTGAATCCTTTGATGTCAGCGAATAGAATACTGACGTTCTCGTAACGGTGGATGTATATCCGGTGAAACTGATTCGGCGTGAACGATATCGTCCCACCTCGTGCCGTTTCGCGGGCGATGTCGCGGATCATTTCCTTGGCGACAAAGTCGGGCAACACTTAAACGGGATTAATTATTGATTATCTTTTAACACGTGTATCAATGCGATGGTAAAATAAAAAAATGTAAGTGCTCGAGATTCTGCGAAATCTTTGACCGAGTCAGAATAGAGATTTCTCTTTAACGAGATAATCATTTGTCATAAATATTCCTCTTTAAGTAGCCTTCTAATTAATTCTCTTGAATGTTAAAAAGAAACACATCCATACGAAGTTGAATCTGAAAAAGACTCTTCAGTCATCTATTTCCGCTACTGAAGTTCAACTGGGAACCTTCGCAATCTTGCTGGCTTACGATTTTGAGTAACTAAGCTGATATTATTCCGGTATCAATTTACTGAAAACAAACAATCCTATGGCGTTATGAGAGCGACGATAGTGGGTCAGAGATGGTATTTATGTAATCCAGCGTAATGTACCCCGACGACGGGATATATTTTAATAGCGGCCGCTACGAAGAACGGCGGATCGATATATCGGGTGGGATCGGCGACGTAACACGCAAAAGGCTATTGGAAAAACGTGCGTCCAACCGGCGCAATCGGCCGAGAGAGTGTCTAGTGACCCTTTTTGACACTCGGCCGAGCAAGTTACACGGACGAGCGGTGGCGAGTTACCCATCGCGTGTTACGATAAATATGCACATAAATACCCAGCCTAGTTACAACCCCCCATGGCGACGCTTCGTGCCGTCTTTTCTTCTCGAAAGCTACGAGAAATGCTCTCAAAGATTCCCTCTAAGTTTCACCAAAGGGATGGTCGAGGATCTACTCTAGTCTATCGGAGATACTCTAATCTCGTTTTTCCAAGCTCAGGGCACGAGGCAAACGTCGGTATAAAAATCAACTCTCGCGTCTTGAGCTTCGCAATTATTCTATTTCAAGCTACTTCAAGCAAAGAAGAAATCACACTTACTTCGTCAGGAACATAACTTAAGCATTTTTATTTCACGTCCAAGATGTTTCAGAATGTTAAAATTATTAAATGGATAATTTTAAGTACAAAAGAGAAAAAGTGGGATAGCCCGAAATTGCTTTTTACCTGAGAGCAATAGCTTTTCTTGTCTATTGTTCTCGTTCTGCGTGCGTTGTCGCGTTTCTGTGGAACGATGGGTCTCCAAGAAAGCCTGCCGTTGTCCCCGGTCCGTCAAGTACTTGGTGTACATGCCGGCCAGATTCACGGCTAGGTACAGCAGTACGTTTGTCGTTAGCATGCGGATGATACACGCGGCGTCTTGCAGCTGCAAATAAGTCAAGATCATTTAAAATCATTAAAATAACACTGAGGAACAAATTTTGATCAATTTTTTGTTTCTCAGCAAGTCTCTTGTAGGGCTTTTTAGGGCACTGAAAAAGAATAGCTTTTTAAAAAAAATTCTCTTTAATTATTAAAAACTCCGCTTTGAATATCTTCAAAACTGATACTTTCGCATGGCATTAACGCATGGCATTAACTCGGAAAAAATTTTGCTGCCAGTATATTAGAGCTAAATAAAATTAAAGTTTTATCACAGCTAAACAAACTAAATATTTACAGTTTTGGATCAAGAAGGATTCAAATTATAAATCAGAAATTAAATTCAAATAAAATTAAATCAGAATTTAATAAAATTTCATGCATAATAAAAGATCATTCATCTCTCTCTCTCTCTCTCTCTCTCTCTCTCTCTCTGCGCTGAAATGATTTAATCTCTACAATAACGTTTTCATTCGAAAAATGAAACAAGAGAACACAAGAGGGAGAATTCATAATATGAATTAAATAAATCTCTTGAGAAAACTTTGAATGGAAATTCTAGAAACTGATGTACGATGTGTCTTCTCACGTATGTGGAGTCCCGCAGGAGACTTATGCCAGCCATCACCATGTGTGTTAGCGCCGTTCCATAGCCGGCGAGGACGCACCATCGCAGCGGCAGAGGCAGCATCGCATAGGGCGCGTATACGACGAAGAGTATGTACCACATAAGCCGCTGCTGCGTAGTGAAATTCAGACCGGCACCTATGAAACCTGTAAACGAGAAGCGACGAAGGTATTACTTGCGAAGATATTCGATTCTTTCTTCCGGATGGATAATTTCTATGGGTGTACATTAAGAGGAAAATGTATTAATTATTTTAATAAATAGTTGTTTGAGTAGTACTAGTATAACATTTATTTATGGAAAATAAATATTTGTTAAATAAAGAATATAATATAGTTAAATTAAATTATTAATTTTTGTACCAAATAAATATGTTTACATTTAGTGAATATGTAACTGGCGCTAGTTAGACAAAAATTTGTTACAATTTATTATATTGCTCTCTCAATGTAACATGCTCGATTAAGAAATACAGGAAGAATATTCCACACAGAATACTTTATCCGAGAGACATTTTGGAAACGTTTTTCTTAAGATATTGCATATTACTAAACCTTGAAGGTCTGTTCTGTATAGGACAGGAATGACTTGAACGCGAACGGAAATTGTTTAAACAATTATTTTTGCGAGCATCTCAAAATAAGCCCAATCAAATTACCAGCTTCGATCTCCATTTTTTCACGCTCTGATGAATGTTCGCTCGATTTTAGTTGGTCAGTAGAGCAAAACGCCATTCGATTCAACTGCGGAATCGATACAGCGAAATTGCTTAGAACGATGTAAAAGTTTTGTCGTCCTTGTTAAAGTTGAGAGCCAAGTTATCAAGTTTCAAAGTTTTTACACTCAAAATTAAATTGAAACAATCATGACTTCTTTATATATATTCTTTCTGAAGAGAAAAGATCAGTGATTCTTTTCTTTGGATTACTGTTTCTTAAATCAATAATTTTATTTGCGAAACCAAAAGATTTCATGGAAAAGGAACAAAATCCTTCGCACCAGTCTACTTCCAAATCAAGTAATTATAATTGCATCCATTTATAATTATGGGAATCGATAGGTCAGAATGAGTCGCGTGGATCTCACCTTGAGAATTTATTAATAACCAAGTGAATATCGAGGCCCAGTACAGATAATTGTTAGAAAAGCAACGCCACCAGCCGAGCACGCAGATCACCAGATTCGCTGCCATGCAACACGCGGCCCACGATAAACCCTCGATGAGTCCTCCGCCATTCGAGTCTCGTTGCCAGAGCCAGATCGCTGTTAGCGTGATCTGCATCGCGATAAAAATCTCTTCCATCACATAGTTTAGCGGAGAAAACATTTATCTATCGGGAATTTTTATCTTTTATTATCTATTATAGAATTTTAAAGAGCGATGTAAAATTTAATTAATCTTTATTAGGATAGGATAAAATAAAATAATTTTACTTTTATCATACATAAGTTTGTTTAACTTTGTAAAATATAAAAATGTAATCTGTTGACATTCTCGTAGGAGATATATTTTTAAAAATTTTAAACACGATCATATATGTGAATACATCAAATAAAAAAAACCAAGATCGAATTTTGTTACAAATAATACATTGCATATTCTTTTATTCAATCAATTTATTCCAGATATAATTGCGATTATTCTGAGACGCTGATAATCCCCCATAAATTACATTAGAAAGAAAAAAAGTAAGAAATTTATTGCGAAAAATATTATCTCAGCCAGGATTCGAACCTGGAACCTCTCACTTTCCGGGAAGAGTGTCTCAGTGGTCGAGCTGGTTAAGACGTTCTTCCTGAAAAGTTGAGAGAGCCTGGCTAAGGCTAATATTTTTCGCAATAAATTTCTTACTTACTTTGTTTCGTTCTTTCTATTATTTGTAATATCCAAAATTTGACCGATCTTGGCTTTCTTTATCGTATTTGAGATATATTTTGAATTAAAAGTTTTTAAGATAACTCTATCAATTTTTTGGAGTAAATCTCACTTCAGAGAAAGAATTTAGAGAAGACATATGTACGTGTATAATTGTTTAATTTTATGGGATATAAAATTATAGATTATAAAAAGATTTTTGAGAACTTTTGCAAACTTTTGTAGATTTTTAAAGATTAAAATAAAACACAGATTTCTGCGTAAATGACCTACACGATTTAGTTGATAAAATTACATTCTTCGTGATTTTCATGAATATAAAATTAATTTGGGTTTATCGTGCTTTTCCGCATCGCTCACCTTCAAGCTTAGGTCCACGATATTCAACATAATCAGGGACTTCTGTCTTTGCCGATTCGAGTAGAGAAGGTAGGACGTCTCCAACTGCTTGCTGTGAAAACTATTGGTCAGCGAGGGTAGAAATATTCCCTTGTACAGCATCCCCTTCTTGAAGACATCTACAACCACACGATCGCGCACATTCCAGTCTTTTCCATTTCCATTTATTGTGTCGGATTAAATGGGAAGACATTCCGGAATTGGGATTTCGTACCACGTTGGGTCTGAGCCTCCTCATCGGCTACGGACTGCTCTGCTCCGTCGGCGGCTTCCGGTTCCTCTTTCGAAGTCTCGTCATCATTGACGGGTGCCTCGCCGTCATCCTTCGCTTCGGCGGCGACCTCGGGATCCGTGTTGGATTTCCGATCCTCCCACGCCGCCAGTCCTTCCCGGCCCAGCCTTTCGGAGGTCAATTTCTTCACCGCCTTGATCCATAACTGTTTCCTCGGCGAAATGCTCGACCTGACCCATGATTATCGTGCGTAATGTATCGATTCGCCAATTACGACGAAAAAAAAAAAAAAAACGATTTATAGCATCGTGCAGTGTGAAATTTGCCCACTTATATGTTCTATAATAGCTATGTTTCAAAATTTACTGCCAGTATTGGAAATCTAAAGTTCACGTGACGTAAACTATATCGTTGTAAAGAGAAATATTTTATGCGCGCGTTTTGTATTTTGTTTACGTATTATAAATGTATACGTAATATATATGGCGAATTCGATTGGAAACACTGGTGCATATTAAAGCCGTTGTACACTGATTTGAATATAAAAATGAAATATTTCGAATTATGAAGTACATATTTTATCTAATAGTACAATAAAATGTATTGTTCACGATTTAATCAATTTCTATATTTATTTCTAAACATATCTTTACATTATTTTGTGTACAATGGTTTTAATGCGTACCAGTGCGCATTGAGTGCGTCCAATCGAATTCGCTATTAGATAAATTATATGGGAAAAACGATATTGCTGAAATATCTAAAAATTTAATTAAATACAGATTTGAAAATAATTTTATTGAATCAAAATAATTGTGTAGGATGTTTAAATTACTTGCTGGAATATCAAAACTTTTTGCAGTATTGCTTATCATGCTTGAGATTTTTATGAGGGTGAATCAAATATAAACGAGAAACTTTTTTTTTATTATTTATTGGACGAGAATAAAAATATAAAAAAAAATAAATTATTTTTCTACATAGTTCCCTGCTACAGTAATATATTTTTGCCAGCAGATAGGCAGCAGATTTGGCAATTCCGTTTTCATAAAAAATAGTAGGTAGTGTCTGCAGTTAATTGCGCACGAATTCCTTTACGCTGGAATCGTATTGTCCTCCTAATTTTTTTTTCAGTGATTCAAACAGATAATAATCACAAAGATTTGTCTCAATGCGATTATCATTTGTTTGGACCGCTAAAAGAATTCGGAGGATTCAAATTGCCTATCTGCTGGCAAAAATATATTAAAGTAGCAGGGAACTATGTAGAAAAATAATTTATTTTCTTTATATTTTTATTCTGGTCCAATAAATAAAAAAAAATTCTCGTTTATATTTGATCCACTCTCGTACATAATTATTTTAATGATCCAATAAAATGGTTTTCAGCTCTATATCTATAGTTAAATTTTTAGATACTTCAGCAAAATTGTTCTTTCCATGCGATCATTGAGTCACTCCATACAAAAAACTATTTTTAAATCAATGATTTTCAAATAAAATTTCTCGTGAAAACGAAATCTATTCAATTTACCAAGTAAAATATTTCTCGATCAGATCGAGCGAATTTCACACTCCGGGAAGAGACGAAGAAGTCGAGGGACGGCGAATCGACTACTCACTCGTTGATGCTCGTGACATCGCTGTCCAGCATCATGCTCCAGGTCTGTTCTGTAATCATTATCTCCCCGATGATCCGCGGATCACGACTGACCGCTCACGTTGTGATCGTCAGTAAGGCAACAAGTGCCTTAGCATCATCCGGCATTGTTCATAAACACCTTGAATGAAAACTGACTGCGAAGAAGCGACGATTTGTTCGCACCACGGCGACGTTGCGGGGCGAACGTCGTTTTTCACGAGACGGTAATTCTCCGGCAAAGAGAGATCGGTCGATCCACGATCGCGATCGCGTACGACGGCGGTTGATCGACTCGTTCAACGAGATCCGGCCTGACTCTTTAGCTTCACGACCGGCGGGATGCGAGAGGCGTCTGATCGAAGTGTCATATCTTTTCCTTTCTCCTCAGGGCGTATCGGGTCGTGACGAAAACGCCTCCACGGGGACGCCTACGTATTTTTTTTTCCTCTAACACTTTTTCAAGTGTCCCTTTAACGGCTTTAAGTGTTATCAACTTCTTCGTCAATATTAAAATCAAACGCGACGGCGCGTCTCCGCGACATACGAGGTATGTGACGAAAAAGAAATGGCACCAAAAGACGAATTATATTTAACTTAGAATTGGAGATATTTTACCAGGAAACCCCAAGAAGTGTTCGCTTCCGATTTCAATAGTTTTCAAGTTTTGAATATGTTGTTTTTTTATATATAGAAATAAAGGATTTTTTATAAGGGTTTAATTAGGATGCTTTTAGGGCGCAACATCCCTTTGAAGAAAATCCAGTTTTTCTCTTGAAATGAATATCAACGAAATTGCATGTAGGAGATAGAAAAAAAATGTTTTGCCTAAAAGTTAAATATAAATAAAATAATAAAATAAAATGTCCCTTATTTTTTTCTAAAAACAACATATTCAAAGCTCATTAAAATAGGATAAGGACACTTTCATAGGTCTCCTTGTTACATGAATTATTGCTTCATTTTCTATATACATAATTGCTTAGTGCATGTGTGCGTATTGCTTTGTACAGTGATATAAGTGTACATACAAAAATTATGTAATATACACAAATTATAAATTAAAATTATATAATACATAAAAATTTATTTTAAAAACCAACAAGATAAAATCCTCTTACAAAGTAACACTATTCAACTACCACTCATCAATCTGGATGAAACTATGCACACTTGTTTAACATTGAAAAATATTGAAACCGTGTTTTTCTATTTTTCCCCAAAATCAATTTTAAGGATTGAAATCAGTCCTCAATCCTCAACCCCAAAAATGTGTTATCTCACCACGAAAATTGTAGAGTTGATGAAGAACGAGGTAATAATATCCTTACCTTGATTTTGAAAGTCAAATGTCAAAATCGTTTGGAGATCAAGTGTTGATTTTTTTCAATGCTAACTTCAACAAACAGCAAAAATGAGAAAAATCTTACAGAAAAAAATATTTGGTTGAATTAATTAACTAGAATTTTGGTTAAGTTTAGATTTTTTATTAAATCTACTAAATATTGATTATTTCCACGATAATTTCAATAGATTTAAGTGGAAATCTTGCAGATTTAACTAGAATTCTGGATCATTCATTTTCCACCAGAATTCCAATTAATTCAACCAAACATTTTTTTCCCGTGCATTTTAACATATTTAAAATCAGGATGTAATTGCCATTTATATGCTCGGAGTAATTCTAGTGTAGTAATTCGAGATAACACATTTTTTGGGAGTGATTGAGGGATGGTTTCAATCATCCTTAAAATTCACTTTGGGAAAAAATAAAAAAATGAGTTCAATATTTTTCAATGTTAAATGTATAGTATGTATAGTTTCATCCAAATTGATGAATGACAGTGTTACTTATTGATAGAAAATTCAGTAAATTTAATTTTCAGGCAATTAATAATTAATTAATTACATAATAGCTTTTAATTCTTAATAATTGTTGACAATAATTGTTGCGACACTTTCTTTTTCACCAATCGTCTCGTATTTTTGCGAGACACGAATCCTGAAATTCTGGTTCTTCTTTATATCTTCATTATATATAAATTTTCATCACGACTCGACGCGTCTTCGGATGAAGAAACGAAGTGTTCAGTCGCGATACGATAGATAGATGAAAAAGTATATGTTATATGTATATGTACTGTTTATCGAAACTGAAGTACGAAAAAATTGTGATCGCAATAATTTCATTTTTTATTAATTAATTAACTCTAATCAATATTATATATTCAAAATTTTTTATACATAATTATTTTGAGGATTCGGATAAAATTTTTTTAATTTTTAGATCATAAATTAATTTTCATAATTAATTAGCTAAATTTTAGATACTTCAATAAAGCTAATCTTTTCGCGTAATATTCGCGCATATCTAGTGTACTTTAAATTAAGCAATTCCTTTGCTTAAAGTTAACGTAATTGAACGAATTTCTTTTTGTTTTAAAAATGAAAATTCGAAGAAGTAAGATTGTAAATTTTTTAATTATCTAAAATTGTAAAAAAACATTTATTATAAATCATTTTTTACAAAACAGTCAAAGAAAACTCCAGGTCTATTGGACCAGGGAAAACCGATTAGGGTTAAAAAATAAATTTCATATGTCTAATCCATGAATTTTTATTTGCGCTGCAATTTCAATAAACAGCAATGTAAAATTAGAGAGTAATTTGTATGAAATAAATATCGCACGTAACATAAACAGAGGATTTTTTATACTAATGCTTTTCAATAAAAAAAAAATGTGCTTTTTAAATACGATAGAGTGAGTAGCTTACCTTAATCGTCAATTCTCAGCAAAGGAAACACGCAGGTTTCTTTCTATATATCACGTCTTGGCATCGAGTCCGAGAAAAACTCGAAAATTGCGCGCGCGCTTCTTGACACGCCGACGAGCGGGATCTACGAGATGTCCACAAAGTTCAACCCGCATCCCCCATCATCGTTGGCTCATCCCCCCTGAATCCGATCTGGAGAAGGGGCGCGATTGTCGGCGTAATCGACAACACTTCAAAATAACATTGCTATTGTTATATTGTATTTGAAAAGAGACCCCTGGTGTAACAATTTTTTAACACTCTGAATTTGCATTCACTTATTGTCAGAAATAATATAAAGTCTTTTTGCTATTGAGTGTCAATAAAAAGAAAATGAATGCAAATGATTGAATTATATGTTATTTAAAAATATAAATGGAGAAAGAGGGAGGGGATCTACGCATTACAATGTTATACTATTGTAAAATAATATCCGTCTAACTTATTATTATCAACCCGTAAGATCCCCATTTTAAAGTAGAGATAGTGGTGGCTCGTAGTGGATTTCGTTCGAATTAAAAATCTATCCTCGTTGTCATTGATCGAGACATATTACTGAAGAATAAAAAGCTGGTTTTATATTAGAAATATAAAAAAGAAATGTAAGTAAAAACATCAATAAATTATTATATAATTAATACTAAAAGATATATTGAAAGAAATTCAAAATTAATTTAACTTTTGTAACTAGAAGTTACAAAAATGAAATTAAAAATTTTAAATATAAATTTTAAATATAAATTAAAAACACAAATTATTATAAATTAATAAAATTTAAACACACACGCACACACACACACACACGCACGCGCGCATATACATACAAAATAAGAATGAAAAAAATTGATAAATTACCGACGATAGATATAAAAATTGACGTGATCAATCCAACTTTTAAAATTTAATAACTTATATAACTTTATTTTTAGAATATAGTAACGTTGGACGCGATTAAAATGTTCATTATCATTTATTTGTTCTATGATCTAACGTGTTACAATTTTCCTCACTAAGGTGCACTGTGATTTAAACTTAGTTTTGGAGTTTCCCTTCTATTACGTTTGTATAATCTTGTTGAATGCTAAGTCAGCTAGCCGTGTGAAGATTTATTTTGAAAGTAGTAACGAACGACAGTAGACGGTAGCGTTGGTGCAAAATTGTGCAGAAATTTATGAAGGTAGTGAGAAAATATTTGAAACGTTTAATTGTAACAGATACGTGAAGTTTAATAAGAACAGATGTAATACGGGAAATAATTAATTGAAAACGAAATTAAAATAAAATCTCTAAATGTTAAATAAATCTCTAGATAGAATAAAATAAATTACTTTATTTTATTGTATTAAATGTTTTGTTAGAACACTGTTATTTATTAGATGAAAATGTATTGAAACATAAATTTATATTATTTTTTTAATACATTGATTATATGTTAAATGAATTAATATAATTAATATATGCTCTCTCTTTTTTCTTACAGAGATGCACTGAAGATTTTATTAAGATTTTTTTTTTTTTTTAATAATTCATTAAACAAGCATTCACAAAGCAGAATGCGTTGGATGAAAATCTCGTGTATTTTGTGCATGTTTGGATGTTTTAAGGACTTTCGGCCTTCTGAATCATTTGTAACCGATTACTTAACTGGACCATGGAAGAATTTCACAAAAGAGGAAGTTAGTTTTTGAAATATTGAATATTATATTGATTTTATGTCCATTCAAATAATCGAATTGTTAACGATACGTTTAATTTTTCAGGTAAATCAAGATATTTTTCCTGTGGCCACGTACAGTTACTTAGCAACACTGATACTTGTCTTCTTGATAACAGATTTTGTTAGATATAAACCAATCATTGTATTATGTGGTCTTTCCGGTGTCGTCACGTACTTTATGATGATACTCGGCAAAACTGTGATAGTATTCCAGATTGTAGAATTTTTTTATGGTTTGTTTATGTCAACAGAAGTGGCTTATTATACTTATATATATGCCAAAGTAAATAAAAAACATTATCAAGAAATAACAGGGCATACTAAAGCGGCCGTACTGTTTGGCCGTAGCATGTCTGGTATTGTAGCACAATTAACAGCTTCCTTCGAATTATTAAACTATCATCAGCTCAATTTTATAACTCTTTCAGGTACGCAAGATAAAATTAACTGATGCATACATCAAACTGTCCGATTATATGATTTAATCATTTTATATAGAATAGAATTCTACATAGCTTGTGCAAAATAATGACATTAATCAATTCATAACAGAAACACATTTTTTGTTACACTAAAGAAACGTATGGATTCTTGGAATCTAAAGCTTTTTGTGTTATTAAGTTTTTATTTTCTTTAAGAATTTTTCGAATTCAACTATATTCTTAATCTACGACATAAAACTATTTGAAAAACATAAAAAAAGTACTATTGATTGAATTTATTGTTTCTAAAGTTGTTAAATTTAAACACGTGTTGAAATTTTTTCTGAGAAAACACGATTTTTCAAATTATTATATCCTAGAATTATTAGGATCTGTATGTTTCTGTTACGGATGAGGTATTACAATATACATGAGATATTATTTATAAATATTGACATTCTTTACATATTATATTATATCAAAGAATAATAAAATTAAATTTTATATATAAATTTTGTTTTCCAGCTAATATTTTTGCAACGATCTGGGCGCTCTTCTTGCCTTCTGTAAATCAGTCGATGTACTTTCATCGCACCAGCGTTTCTGAGGAAGAACAAGGACAAGACACTCTCGATTATCACTTGCAACATTCCAGCAATTCGCAAGAATCACCTAATGTCGAGAATGGCAAAACAAAGCAATGTTTCATGGTATCAGGCGCACAAGTGTTTCGTAAGATTAAAAACGCGTATGCGTTGTTGTGGAAACATTTCATCCAGGCTTATACCAATTATCGCGTGGCCAAGTGGTCGGTTTGGTGGGCACTGGCTACCTGTGGCTACTTGCAGGTCGTTAATTACATTCAATTACTATGGCAAACTGCAGTGATTCCAGGCGACATGATCTACAACGGTGCCGTGGATTTTGTCTACGCAATCGTCGGTAAGGAAGATGCTTCAGCCATTTTTGGTAAAACACGTGCCTTATTTAAGTTTTGTAAAATCGAAATATACAATTAAAACAACGAATCAATATAGAACAATTAGTTATATCTATCAATGTAATTGATGCGAGGTAAACTGCATAATTTTCTTGAATACTTTAAATTAAAGTTTCAATTTTTATTATTTAAATATTATCGCAATGAAGATAACAATTGCTGCAATCCTGTTAATGCTATCTGCTAACAATGAAGTAATTTTGTCTCTAATCTAAAATAAATACATATTATGTGAGATAAAGCTTAATGAAGATGGCAGATAACATTAGTCATTTCTCCAAGAAATATCCAAACAATAATCTTAGTAGATAATTTTTATCTTCGTTGCAAATTAAAAAACTGAATATAATTATAAATAAAAATGTATTTGTGCCAACTATAAAACAATATTTAATATATTTTAGAAGAACTTATTTATTTATTTATAATAATTTATTTATTTATAATAATTTATCTTAATCATATTATATAGAAGAATCTTATCTTGATTGAATCTTATCTTAATTGAAAATGCTATTCAACTCAAATCTCATTAAAATTACTCATCAATTAAATACAGCTCAGTGAGATTCGATGTGTGATTATAGATGCGTTAAACATTTTTGTTTATAAATTCATTAAAACTTGATTCAAAATAAATTTGCAAATTATCTTTATATCTTGATAAATTATAAAGTACCAACGTTTCGTAAATATTGCAATTCACTTTATCAAGGCGAGAAGCAACCTAAAATTGCATTATATAAGTTACTTTTCGTTCTAATGAAGTGAATCGCAATGTTCACAAAATTTGAGATTTAACGACGTCAAGACACAGGGATAATTTGCAAACTGCGTAGTTTCTTCAAAAAAAATATCCGTGAAAAAAGTATTCATATCAATTAGACTTGATTGATATAATGAAAGAGCGCGATTAAGAAAAACTAATTAAATAAAATTATGGAACAGCTACAATTAAATTTTTTAATTAATCTTTTTATTTTTACCAGGTGCAGTGACCGTATTTTATGTAGGGAAGATACAATTGAACTGGACTCTATTAGGAGATATGACGTTGTCCATTTTTTCGCTTTTGGAAGGCGGTATATTATTAGGACTCTCTTACAGCTACAACATTTGGCTTCTGTATGTCGGCTACGTCATATTCGGTGTAATTTACCACACCATGGTTACTGTTGCAAGGTGAACACAATGTGATGATTAAGCAGAATTGATCAAAATTAATCAATCATAATTGACACTTAATCGTCCGATTAAGCTCGGAAGACCGACAGAAAGAAGGTTTTTGCTGGTAGGAGTATCTAAAACTTTAGCTAGATATAGATCTGAAAATAATTCTGTTGGGTCAAAATAACTGTATAGAACACTCAAACTAGTTCCTATCAAAACTTTTTGCAGCATTTTATTCATCGTGTTTCCGATTTTTACATAATTATTTTTTGATGGTTCAACAAAATTATTTTCAAATCTATACCTAAATTCAGATCTATAGTTAAATTTTTAGATACTTCAACCAAATTGGTTTTTCCATGTAGTGAAACCAGTTCTTAATTGAGAAATGCCTCAGTTAAAAGTTGAGAAGTGCTTTTGCGTGCAGCAGAATATTTATTTTTCAACCATTGAAAATTTTCTTCGCTGAAATAGAATTGTTCTCTAGATTTAAAAGTATAATCCAATCGCGAATAAAACTTTCAACAGTTGTAAAATAAACGTTCTATTGAATATAGTACATTCTTCATTCTATTAAAATTGCAATAAGGCTAAATGAGGAAAGAGAGAAATCAAAGATCATTTTACTTTTGCTTGTTCGTAGTTTCGAAGTCGCCAAGTATATATCTGAGGATAGCTATGGCCTCGTATTCGGCGTAAATACATTCTTCGCGTTATTAACGCAAAGTTTGCTGACGCTCGTGATCATTAATACACTTATGCTAAATATTAGGCAGCAGGTAAGATATGCTGAAAATGCTTCGAGATTGGATATTGGATCCCTTCAAATAATGTCAAAAACTTTGCATTTCAGTTTTTTGTCTATGGCAGCTACTTTCTAATTTTAACCATGATATACATTGTGATGGGTATCATCAATGTCGTGCAGCATTGTCGAAGTGGCGCAAAATTCCACGTATGGATGAGTGATGACGATAAATCTCTATCCACAAATTGTATGAGTACCGTTGAATCCAAACCCGAGCTCGATAGCAGTTGAAACAAATACATATTAGATCAAAATTTAACTTTAGCTCGAATTATGTATTCAGTTTCCTAACGTTGAATTAGTCTACGTCGCAATGACGTTTTACAAGACAATTTTATTGTTACACTGAAAGAAAAGAATTGGCTGAATGTGGCATAGTATATTTTATATTGCAGCAGCCAATCTTTTCTTTCAGTGTATATTATTTTTGTGACGTATTCTTATTTCTAGGAATTCAATATAGAGATATTTTGTAGTAGCCGACGATTCGTTGTTCTAAAAAATTTTAGAAATAGCTTTTCTTTAGAAGAGAAAAATGAAATATTTCAGGACTTAGTGAATTCGATGAACTGGATGCACTCAGTGCGCACAAGAGCATATTAATACCATTGTAAATTGAAAATGTATGTTTAATATAAATATAGACACGGGTTAAACCGTAAAGTATGCAATATATTTTGTTGTTAAGTAAAATATGTAGATATTTTATAATTCAAAATATTCGCATTTCACTTTTGTCAGATTAAATCAGTGTACAACGACTCTGATAACGATTTTGATAACGAACGATGCATCAGTGTGCACTAGTATATTCAATTCGCTATATTAGTTCTAATTTTTAAATTAGTTTTATATAAGAGAAATAACAAACTTTGATGTTTTAGTCTAGTATTGCTTCGTGACGAAGAGATGAACGATAATTAAGTCGTTTATACATTAATATGATCTGAATGTATTTACATCTATTTTTTCCAAGAAATATTTTAAAAAAAATTGTAATAATTTCGATTGAGGAGTAACTTTTTTTATTTCCTGTTATCGTTATAATTACTTTTTTTTAGTAACGAGTTGATAATGGCATTATATTTTTTTTATTTGTAATGATAACAATAATTGTAATGATAATAAATTTTTATTTGTAATGCAACTTTTTGAATAATGATAAACGTGTGTAATCATTATTTTTATCGTTGTTTTATATATGTATGTAAAGTATATTAAGAAAAAAATTGTTTATTTGACTAAATTAATTGATTCTCTAAATTCTTTAGAGTAAAATCTCGCTCTAAAGAATAAAATCTCATTGTTAAAGATTGAAAAATCTGTCACTCCTTTTCAAAAATAACAGAATTTTTTTTAGAGTGAGATACCAAAGAATGAGATTCCAAAAGAAGAGTAAGTATTTCTTTATTTCTTTTGTTGGAGAATTATATATTTAAGTCAAATATAATATGTTTGATAAGACAAACTAAATTAATTTAGTCAATTGAACAATTTTTTTCAGTGCACTTATGGAATGTGCATAAACGAATTTTAAAAACAGGGAATATTATGTTTGATGTTGTGATTAATCATAAACCTTTAATGCTTTCGTGATGAACTAGTTAATTAATGTAATATTAGAAATTATTTTAAAACAAACGTTATTAAAATGAAAAATAAGGAAATTGTAATAACTCGATATACTTTTTTAGTAATAA
>Ga0157363_1002536_pt1 | contig 16147 bp, 12 predicted proteins | sample AttsexASBM1_FD_111477 | JGI IMG/M metagenome (GOLD analysis project Ga0157363, IMG submission 111477) | Fungus gardens microbial communities from leaf cutter ant in Ribeirão Preto, State of São Paulo, Brazil - Atta sexdens ASBM1 | ecosystem: Host-associated > Fungi > Mycelium > Unclassified ...
GCCGGCTCGCCCCCCCCCCGCCAAAAAAATTAATGTGTGTGTAAATGGAATCTCGGAATCGATGTTGAGGACCAAAAAAAAAAAAAAAAAAAAAAAAAAAATCGGAAAGACGGGGGTGTGCGAACCTCCGGTACGCTTCATGGCTGGAGCGTAACGGGTAAAACAGGTACAGTTATAGCCGGAGGAGAAGAGCGATACACTAATGCATTTCCTTAGGCTATCAGTTTGTATTTTATTTCTTAATATATAAATAAAAAACATATTACTATCGTATTTTTTTGTATATACGCTCTTGTTCAATGCTAAATATAAAGTACAAAATGTTGTTATATGTACAATTTTATTAACTATATTAACGAGATAAAAAAATCTTCGTGACTGAAAATTCGTTTCTGGTTACGCTCCTGATAGGTGAAACGCAATACTTCTCTGTCTCTCTTTCTACACACACACACACACACACACACACACACACACACACACACACACACGCACGCACGCACGCACGCACGCACACGCGCGTGTGTATATGTATGTACGTTAATTGAATTCCGAGTATCGAGAACGAGGAAAAATAAAAGAACGTGCGATCGCGCAATTTTAAATGGGAAGCAGCATATTTTTAAAATTTTCCTTCCTTAGATTCAAGATTCAAACGTTATTTTGATATCAATAGTGATATAATGGGCAGTAGATAATCTTTCTGAATTTATTAGAATGATATCCAGATGAATGCATAAACTTAATGCTAACATTTTTGGATTTTCAAGCTAAAAGTGACCTAATTTCTCGACATGAAAATATGCAATATTTTCAAAGCTCGAAATTTTCCACTTCGCAAAACTTCACGTAATGTTTAACTAGATGCTTTAGCGAGAGAATTTTATTATTGAGAGTCGCTCTCGCAACTAAAATTTTCACATGCGCATTCGATGAGAATTTCTCCAAATTCTAAGCGCAGTAAACATTTTTATCCAGGTAATAAAGAATTGAAAAAAATAAAATTAAACAATATATACTTATTTTGAAATATAAATCGTAAAATTCAATAGAAAGAATAATATTAGATTGACATATCGGACAAAAATACAAGTGAAATGAGGAACTGTATAATCAATATACAATTATATTTTTCATACGCTATTTTTAAAGTAAAAAATCCTTCGATTCTCCGAGAGTGACTGATTGCCCATTTGCGAGATTCAATATCGAGAGTCGTTCTGAAAGAATGCAATCTCGATTCTGCGCCCAACACGAAGCTCGCATGTCATTTTCCTCGAGGGTCACTCTAAATTCCGTTCATCTGAAAACTTTATTAAGTCGAGAGACGCTTTCGGAAAGCAAAACTTTGATTACACACACAAGGCCGGCGATAACGCGATCGATGTAAGCTTTTCCCGGTTTTCCCTTTTCATCCAAATTGCAAACCACACGATGCAAACGTATCCACTCCATGCAACATGCTCTTGCATTCGAGCACGTACGTACGCATATGAAAGTGGACAAAGCAGTTTCGTAGGCGCGCAACGATTTCGGTTATAATTTTTTCCCGGTGCCGCGTCGGATGGTTCCTTTTTGTTCCACTCGGCACTCGTGCGGGCACATCTCACACATATACATGCACACATATATACGAGCACACATAACGCCTAGCGTATACAAGTACATACATATATGAAGTATTAATATGCGCACGCTAATTGAAGTCCATCATGGGTACGTATCGAAGTTGATGCGGTCATAATAACTTGTCGAGATATACAACGAATTGCTTTCATTTTTCACTCCGTCGTTCTTCCTCATTACTACAAAAAACTGTCGTTGCACTCATCTCATATCGACACGTTATATTTATCATGATTATCGTTCAGCTAAAGTTAATATTTAATTAATTTTTTTGTACTCTTTGAAAATTATATTCGGATCTTAATTTATTGGCGTTTTTAAATTAATACTCAAAATGTAATATTTTTATCTTAAAATTTAGTATGTAAAATATGATTTTCTTTTTTATATTCCTTCATACATTTTTATGCATTTCTTTCTGTTCACGTCAAAAAATATTCTGTTATTCAAAAAGGATTGACGAAAACTATCAGGAGAACGATCTAAACATTCTATCTATATCTAAAATTGTTCAGATAGAAAGAGAGAACATACTTTTCGAAAATATTGTAATTCTGCTTGCTTTCGTATCTAGATTATGATGTTTATGATCTATATAAACTCAGTTTTCAGTTCATAAACATATTTTAATTAACAACTCAAAATGTGATATTTTTATCTTAAAAATTAATATATAAAATACGATATTTTTATTCTTTTTTACATTCCTTTGTATATTCTTATATATTTTTTTCTGTTCACATTCATAAAATGTTCTATTACTCAAAAAAGATTTACGAACGCTGTCATGAAACGATCCAAACATTTTTATCTATGTCTATATTAAAACTTTGGATATATAGGAAGGGTTGGAAAATACTTTTCCAAAAAGCATCATTAATATTTCGCCTGCACTTTCGTGTCTAGGTCTCTATGTTTATGATACATCTATCAATGCGTCCTAACTGAACTCGGACAGAGTTTCATGCGGTTTATGCAAACAGAGCAGCTGAACAGAGAGTGTTCGTCTTGGGGGTTGGCGAGGGGAAAAGCCAAAAGGGGAGAACACGGCGTGCACGCGAAGCAGGAACGCGGGGTGGAAAACCGTCAGCTTTGTACACGCGGCTGGATATTTTTATGGCAATATCGCCGCCCCGTTTGTATTCCGACTGTCGGGCCGCAGCAGTCTATCGACATTCGCTCGATACTGGTGGCAACCGCTCGGATATATGGATTGGAGGGAAACGTAGCGTTGCTCCTTTTCCGACGGGAATGAAAAATAACGTCGCGGAATCTGTTTTTCGCCGTCCGTTAAAAGCGACCGCGCACGCAATCCCCGCGCTTTTTATTCGCGATAACTTTCGCCCAGCGAAAACGACGTGACCGACCTTTAACCCCTTTCGCGAAAACGATGCGACGAAACGGCACGTTGCAAATCTGTTCGGTTGCACACCCCCGTGATTTTATGGACAACGTTTCGGCCATCGGATAAACGCGCGGCGCGTTTGGAGTAACAGCGCGAAAAATAATTGTGCCGATGGTAACGTTCGATCTACCGGACTGGAGTCAAGAAATTTACGGAATTTACACAATGTTTCATAGTTTCAGAGTACAACGTACGTGTCTGAAGCGTATATACAGGAAATTATGTGAGAGCAGTAGTATTCCAGTTAAAATTACTGCGAATTTTATTGATAGATCGAGCGGATATTCGCGAAATTCCGCGATCACATCGGTGAATATACTGCGTCGCGCAATTGCGTTTTGCCATTATTAACAGATTACACAGCGTTGCGATTAGATGATTTTGCGAGTGTACTATATTCGAAATTAACGAAAAGAATCAAAAGATTTCGGAACACGTTTTGTCGTAAAATAGTCTTTCATTTTTTTGTATTTTCTTTTTCATCGCGTTCTATACTCATTTTTCCAATTCAGTCGGTTTTATTGTCTCCACGTGATTCACATCGCCGAGTTAATTTCGCGTGCAAATTTCAACTAAAGTCATCGCTTTTTTGCAATGTTTCTACATACGAAAAGGGAATCCTGATCCCATCGATTGTTCGCAAATCAAATTTTGGCTTCAATTCCATGTGAGAGAAGGTCATTAACAAATCGGCCACAATTATGTCAGCTTATAGTAATTGAGAAAACTCGCTATATTGCCGATTTATTAAATCATTTTGAGACGACATAGAAAAGAGAGGGAAAGCGAAGCAAAGAGATGACGATCGATAAATGCTTATCACTGCAACGTCCGTTATCAAAGACGCTCGTTAAAGTCGGTTGCGTAATAATTAATTTCTCGTAGCGGAATTATAATTTCCTTCACGACGATGTCTCTCTTCAGTTACCATTCTAGACGACCGAGTGATCAGTTTCAACAATTCTAGTACCTGCAACTTTCAGAGCTCGAGATACCTGCAAATTCCGAGCTGCTAATTTCACGCGGAGATGGTATTGTATACAAAATAACTCGTGGAAGAATGATCTTTTAGAGAATTGTCTGAATACACAATACACATCCCAGGTATGAGCGTTTATTATATAAATCGCTCTTCTCAGTCGCAAATATTTTTTTCTATAAAATGAATTTGAACAGAAATTTATCTTATTGCAGATAAATCATAATTATTCCTTCTAATTTTTTTATTTTCTTTTATTAAATATCTCGACAAATAGCAATGCGCGAAGACATTAGTAAAATATAGATTTAATTTTAATTTATTTATTATTATAATTTTTTTTTTGTTCAATATTAATATCTATTTCAGTAGATACGGTTACATTTTAAAAAATATGGATATAGATTTAATACACATGCACGATGTTTATTAATTCTCACCGTGTTGGTGCTGATATAGATGTCTACATGAATTTATAATAAGTTGTAAAAATCCTATCATGTATTTGTAGTCCCTCCTCCTCCAGAAGCAATGGCGAAAATTTGATGTTTCTCTCTCCTTTAATTATTATATTCTAAAATATGAGTATGGATTTAACATCATAGATGTTAAATGTAATTTGTATTGATACGAATATCAATATATAATGCATATTTAACTCTTTAATGCCACACTAGAGAAATGACACACTTGGATAATGATGTAAAAGTAAGGCTCTCCATTTATATAAAATATGACTGTGATTTCCTGAGGACATTCCACAGTTAACGCAAAATGACGTATGAATATAGAAAACCATATCTCGTCATTAAAATTAATAATGTATCACCTACAGAAAGCTTTGTTTCACATATGTGACGTTAAGATTAATATGCCATTTAACATTATGTTTTAACTTCCTCAGTTTAACCAGTTTTCTAGAAAATATGAATGAGACATCTTATACTTTTACATCGTATAGCTCAATTCCATTGTTTATAACTATTACAAAAATGGGTTCATTGTAAAAAAAATTGTTTTCAATTAAACACGAGACATTAACGGTATAAAATTAATGTATATATTTTTATTAATAAAAAATTCTTATATAATTATTATATAAGTTATTATATTAACGTTATTATATAATAAAAAATGATTACATAATGAAAAAAGTATTGAAAAAAGAAAGTTAATTAGATATCCATATCAGATTGGCGTCGAATAGAGTTAACATCATGATTTAAAATTCATAATATAATATTAAATCCATATGTTAAATCCATATTAATACTTACATCAACACTAACACGGTAAAACTTATGCATATTTAACATTATGCATATTTGGTTGTATAATATTAAATCTATATCCATATTTTTTAAAGTGTATTTATCTAATGTTTGAATGTGTGTAAGAAATATCAAATTTTCGCCATCGTTTCTGGATGGAGGGGGGAGGGGGCGACAAATGCCGGCACAGCAGGATTTTCACGACTTATTGTTTTCTTTCGTTCGCAGTTATCGCTATCTGGTGAAATGTGATCGCTGCCGTCGCATATCGCCGGGTTTGATAAGTCGCCGACGCGATCGAACGTGACGCGTTTGTATCCATAGTTTTCTCTCTCTCTTTCTCTCTTTCTCTCCTTCTTCTTCTTCTTCTTCTTCTCTCTTCCTCTCTCCTTGGCGCAAGGTGTTCGCGGCAGACTCGATAGACAAGTCGTGACTTCGAACGTGCTGAAAAGTGGAGACAGTGAATTCTCCCAGCTCCAAGAAGAAGCATCGACTCCCAGCAAGCAAGCACGTCTCGGCGTCGTCGAAACCCGAGTGGATGCGACACGAACTTTACACCGGATGCGCGAAACGTTTAACACGGTATATAGTGGTGGGAATCAATTCTCGCCGAAATAAACTGATGGGTTTAATTGAAACGCAATATTTCGCGCTTTTATTAGCGTATATAATATTCATTCGCAGAGATAGATTCTTTAAGCGTTTATCAACATCAACAAACATCGAAAGAAAAAAAATATTGTCTCGAAGAGTTTCGAGACAATATTTCCAGAAGTAACCGATGAAGAAATCACATTTTAGGAAACATCTGATTAAATCGATGAAAAACAGTCAAGCAATTAATAACGAATGTAGAAATCGCGGCGACGTTAATTTTTCTACAAAACGGACACCAATTCTGTTTAAATAAAATATGGAAGGTGACGTCCCGATATTTTAGAACGCGCTATCCGACTGCGTCGTATATCAGACGTTCAATAAACGGTCCGGAAATGGACGAACGATCCCGCGGTTGGATTTACGGTTCTTCTGGAAACGGCCCGAAAAAATTGACGGCGTGTCGCTTTCCCGCGAGGGCGGGAACGACGACGGGAAACGGTAATGGCAGAACTTTTTCAAGAAGCGGAGCCGTCACACCTTTTCCGGGGGGGGGGGAAGAGAGAGAAGCGATCTCGCCCGATCTCGGGTATTCTCCAGCGCCCACACATGCCCCTCCTGCAACTTTTTTTTATCGGTCATTTCCATAAAGCGTCACATGTAATTGCAAGTCGTCGCAAATTCGATTACGACGAGCCCGCTTGTGCGCGAAGCGTGTGCATTTTTTTTCTATCCTTTTAATTAAAAACGCCCAATCTCCGTTAGCGTATTGACGTGTTCGACGAGTCAAAAACTGAACAAGCTGTATACCGCTAGTCTGTCGCGTTGTGTCGAAATTATTATTCGCGTAACGATCCGGAATTGGTAACGCTCGGCAAGATAACATTGTAAAGCCGACGCAGATCCGCTGGGCGGTTTTTGTTTGCGCAGATTTCCGCGCGACGTAATGCAGCCCAATTTGCGACAGATTCGGGTATATATGCACGTTGCTTTGCGTAATTATGATAAATTACATCAACGCGGGGAAACAGAAATATTTCTCTATGTCTTCTCTACGAGAGCAGCGAAATGGATTTTCTGAATTTCATCGGAACAACCTGTGACAAATATTTCTCAACATCTCACGCGCGTTGCATTAATTCATTATTAACGCGGGGATTTTCTCTGCGTGACAAAGAAATTATCTCGCTCAAAGGCAGATTTTGCTTCGTACAAACAAAATAATTAACTAATTTCAGCGCAGATATAAAATATAACGAAATACACAGTATTATTATATTCGCGTTAATTTCTTAATGTACGTTTACGTTATATGTTCTGTATAAACTATTTTCTCAAATATTTTTCAACGTGCCACCTGTATTAGCAGACCTCTTTTGCTTACAATGCACCAGTGGGAATTTTAAAAATTTAATCGCAATTTACATCGAATTGTAAGCGGCACTCGCAGCAAGTTCCCGCAAATCCGAGGGGGAGTCCGATCTCTCCTTTTCCCCCTTTCCCTTTCTTTCTCTCTCTCATTCGCGGAAATCGTTGTACCTTAAATAATATTTCACCGTGGACGTTTATGCGCAACGCGCGCCGACAGAATAGACGGACGGATTAGCCGACGACAAAATCTACTTAGGCTTCTTTCCCGGACGCAGTTTTCAAACTGTCTCGACTGCTACGTGTATTATCTGTCTGTTCACGCAGCGGCAGCGTGAGTCGCTCTCTTCTCACGCGTGCACACGCGAGCTTCCGTCGCCTTTTTCCATCTCCAGCGAAGCGCCACGCGAAAATGCAATCCCGCTGTCACATATTCTGTCACACTTTGACAAGCGACTGGTAGGGGGTGTGAAACGGGTGTTGTACGGTTTCAACTTGAGGTTTCAACTTCTCACCAAATGTTTCCTCCCTCCCATTTTGCTTCCCGTTTTCCTCTCTCGCTTGACAAAATTCTTCAAAATGGGACGCGACTTTAACATCTGTATATGGTGGCATCGGTAACAAAGCATTTTAACCTTGCTCGATCTTTCTCCGACAGAACACTCGACTTCATTTCTTTGGAAAAAATGTATGAAGTCTCTGCGTTCACAACGCTGGGAATCCTTCAAACGTGAAAAATCATCGATGTGAAAAGATATTTTTCTGTTTACAACTATTTTTCATATAAGAGAAAGAATTCTATTTCTCGGTCGAAGTGGATCTTGACGCTTAATAATTCATATGTAAATTTATGATTATATTTTTCAGTTCTATAAACTGCGCGCCGATTCGGTTTGTCGGACTTGAAACGCAATCATAAATTGAAATTGGAAATAATATCACAAAGTATATGGGTCATTAATTTAATAAGGATGTTAATAAGCATTTTAAAGAGTGCACTGCAAAGAATATTAGTCTATAAATTTATACTTTGCAGTCATTGTCTGAACGAAACCGTTTATCGTCGTTTTTTTTAATCAAACACAAATTTATTTTTTTAATTTGGCTATTGCAATTTTGAGAAAAATGATGTCAGGTAAAAACAACAATTTTGAAGATTTTTTTGTAACGAAACACCGATAGCAAATTTTTTTCTCAATTTTATTAATACTACGCGAAAGTATCAATTTAAGATTTAAATTGCATTTTGTTTCGTTCTGGTGTAATTATTTATTTTCGAGAAATAGTCATTTATAAAATAGTTATATTATATTTTGCAATTTCATATTGCTTTTTGATTTAATACAATCCAATTATATTATATAAATATAATATAAGTATTATATAACAAAAGCACTTACTTTCCACATAATTAAATACATTCCGTAATATTAAAATGGAATAAAATGCATTTTCCTTGTATTACATGAGAAAGAGCTATTTTATCGTTTTATCTTAAAAATGAAAAATCATACCAACAAAATGGAACAAAACAAATTTTAAAACTAAAGTTGATACTCTCGCATGGCATAAAAAAAAATTAGAAAAAAAACTGTATTGTCGGTGCTTCATGACAACCTTCAAAATTGTCATTTTTTTACCTGTTTCATGTATTTTTTTCAAAATTATAACGTGATAATTAAAATTGAAAAACGGATTCGGCACAGGCAAAAATACATTAAAAATAACTAAAATATATTATAAAACAATTTTTTTTCGCAGACTAGTGAAATTTATTGCAAAAAATATCACCACAGCCAGGAGTTTGAATCCGGAAGTCCCGACTTTGCGGGATAAGTTTTACTAATTCGTCCATTGAAGTATGTAGTAATATCTATCGCAACAAAGTGAGAAAACTATTTTTAACATGGATAACAGCAATCGAATATTTTTAACAAGAATTAGAATGTTGTTTGAAGTATTTGCGTGTACCGTCAGAATTTTTAAATTTCGAATATTTGCAAGGCAAATTGCACAAAAACAAAATTTCGATTGACGCAAAATTAAATTGCTGAAAGAGATCGCATCACAACATTCTTGTTATATATCCGCTTGAATGACAGTCGGTTATGTCACTAATCTTGGTGTTATTTCTTGCCATAGATTCGACGCGAAGATAACGTTAAGCAGCATAAAAATTTACCGATCGAAAATTTTCGACCGCGAATTGACGTCCGTCGACATAGAAGTCAATAAGCTGGCCGTTGACGTCGATTCAACATCCCTCGGCGAAATCTCCGGGAAAACTTTAACTATGGATGATGACAAAGCTTCCACGGAGCGTTCCATTTCGACCGCGTTCATAGCTGTATATCTCGCGAACGGGGGACTTTCAAAGATGAAATAAAACGCTGTCACGAAGCGAGAGTGCAATTCTTGCGGCCTTGCTCCGATGGTTGTTACGATGGGAATAAAATTCTCGCCATTTTAGGAAGACGCTCCATAAAATTCGCGTTAGCGTTTTACGCTCCTACACACGAGATATCTCATTTTTCATGCGTACATTTATTGGTGTATGACATCGTGGCCTTATTAGTATTAATACGGGGTTAAAATAAAAATGTCGGGTTTTGCGCCAGGTTAATGCACCTTTCCAAAAGGATATTACATTCCAAGTAAAATTCACATATTGGTATTCAACCCCGACACCTCCATTTCGATCGGATAGTTTTACTATCAACAGTAACTGTAAGAAGGTGCAGTTTTCCCATATGCGTATAGATCGAACGTCCATACTAAAGTTCTACTATCCAGGGAGTAGTTCTCTAAGGGCAAAACTCCAAAATCCGTGCCCAGGTTACCATTCTGTTTACCGAAATGTAGTCTTGCGAATGCGAGTCGCTATCTCGTATGCGGAGATAGCGTTGTCTACTCGCAAACCGAAACATCGCCTCGGAATATCCAGCATGGCGCGGCACCATTATCCACCAATTACGCCAATTACCGCGTGAATACGTGACACGAATGTGCACGCCTCGTTGTAATGCCGCAAAACGCACTAACCATTGTAAACACATTAAAGCAAAACTGCACACTGAACCCGATCCGCGGCTCTTCGTCATCGTCCGCGCGATAGCGAATCGACAAAATCGTGCGATATCTACACGCGATGACGAATGGGACGAATAGGGGGTTAAATAGCGACCGCATGAAATAGCGCTTTTGTAATTTGCCAGGGCAAAACCGCATGGAGGCGAACGAAATATCACGATCTCGGAAATGTGGAACGATGCGTTGTCAGCAGGGTGGATAACGATAGTTCAACGAATCAATCGAGCTTCTTCGATACGCGGCAGCTCCGATACGCGGGATGAAAGCGTGTTCACGTCTCGATTGCTGCATTTTCTCAGCTTTTCCGCCTTCCTGAGGTACCTACTTATTCTCTCTCTCTCTCTCTCTCTCTCTCTCTCTCTCTCTGTTCTTCTTTCTTCATCTGCCGCATGACATCCCCGGAGATACGTCCCGCGCCACGTATTCGATACTTTGACAAGTCGTCGGTAAGAGATTGTGACGTGTTATATTTTTCAACTTAAGGGAATACGTATCGCTCGAAATTTTCCAGGCGAATAAAATGCCCAAAGAATCGTGAAACTGACGATATATAATATATATATATACATAAAAAAAGGAAAACAAGAAAAGGAAAACGAAAAAGTATTTAAAATTTATCAGAATTCCATTATAGTTAACTGTAACTGTTTATTAAAAGAGATAAGATTAAATAAACAGAATTAACTAATGTTTCCCCATCTCTTTCCTGTACAATTTCCATAATTCTCAAAGCATTCAAGCCGAGGTGAGGGCCTGAAAATGCTCCTCTCGTGAGGCGAACTAATACAATTTACGGACATTGAAATATCGATATTTTGGTGGTATTGGAAGATCGCTCGAAGACCTTGAAGACGATGCCCCGGTTCACCGCACGTCTTCGGCTCACCGATCGAATTCGTCTTTCAAGAAAGACAGCCTCGTACACGCGAGGTGGAAAATCAGATTAGGTGCAAGCGTCGGGTAGCTCGTAGTCGAAGAGAGGAGGCAAAGAGAGAGGCGAGACGGCGCTTCAAAGAGACCTGTAGAACTAATTACGAGTCTTATCTCGTGCCCGCTTAAAAGGTGCTGATTAAACGAGGATTCGTCGCGCGCGATACGTGATTGAGTTAAGTGCGCAACGCTTTTGTCGAAGCCAAGCTCGAGCGTTCGAGGATTCGGCCCAATGGCTAATAATGGCATGCGACATATGGAACAGGACGGCAAGTATACTTTTAATTTGATGCTTACGAGTGTCAATTACGCGTCTCTCGGACGAGGCCTATTGAACCACTGGAAAAATTAAAATGAAAATCTTTCATTATTCTACAGTTTTACCTTGCCAAATCGTTTCCCTGCGAAAGTTTATGCTGTAATTGCAATGGTACTTTATAAAAATCCCTTGAAAAATATAAATCTTTAAAGCGGCTAAAAATATACGAGTTCCTGAAAATGTATGTTATGATGAATCTAACATACGGGGATATGGTAGCTAGCAGTGAAGCCATTTATTTCGAAAATGTACACCAAATTAAAAAAAAGAACTGTGAGTATAATATAAATGAAAGCAAAGCATTTGTTTTAACCAGAGTGTAAACATTTATGAGGTATACAACACTTTAAAAATATATTGCATTAAATAATCGTGAAAGCATAACAACATTAAATCGCCAAAAATTAAATTCGTTTTATTGAATGAAGCTACATTTGACAGCAATTAAAGTTAAAAATATGTTACGCTGCCTGAAAGCTTGCATATTAGAATGCAATTTGTCGAATGAATAAAGAAACTTTTCATATTTTTGGTTAAATATATGCAAGCGATTGGCCGATAAACAAAAGCGATTCAAATTTTATAATAATTATGTCTGATATTAATTTACAGTTATAAAATAAATGCCGTGGAATTTTTTCAATTTTTACGATTAATTCTCAATATTTCAAAATTTCTATACACTTGTTTACATTACACGGATACAGTTGTAAAATTGATTCGTCTCTATTAATCGATGTGACCATCGAGAGAATTTGCGTAAATTCTATTTAAAGTGAATAGGGATTATTTACCACAAATTACGAATTAACAGTGTATTTAAGTGAAAAGCGCTTTTCTGATATGTGGGTTAATCACTATTGTGTAATAGTGGCTGTATATAGGTCTCGTATAAGGGCCTTTAACAGCGATATTAACGGCCGTTTAACGACTGGTGCGAAAAGCGATCAAAGTGAATTACGCCCCAAACTGTCCGTGATTACTGATACGGATAGCGAAGGTTTCGAATTCCATTTGCGACGTATAATCCTCGTTACTGCATTTAAATTAATACGAACATCTATTGCATGTCTTTCACTGTTCGAATTACAATCAATTTATATCACAATAAATTCTTATAAGAATTTAAATAATATTCATATATAAGTATTCACGCTCTTGAAAAGATATCTTTTTTCAAGCAAGAACAAGATTAGTCTCTTTCTCTAGTTTTTGAATACTAATACAGATACGAATCTGTTTTCCAAATTGCTCCACCACAATTTTAAGAAATTTTGCAATTAAAGTTGAAAAAAGGATTTTATTTTGTTATATTATATGATGTGTAATGTTCTGGAGAAGTCTTATAATGAAAATTAAATATGTTATTAGAATTTTAAGCCTTCAAAAAGAATTTTTAGTCTCGGCTATAGTTAATAAAATATTCATGATTAAATGGGAATGGGGGTTTATTGCGAAAAAGCAATGAGAAAAATGGTTCGATTATATCAACAAAACGCATATAGTTGAATGCATTTTGATTAAACGAAATAGAATTTCTGATTATTATGACAAAACTTGAGATTTTACAACTATAAAATTTGGTAGATATTATACTATGTAAAGATTTATTTAATATTTTTCAGTTGGATATACTAAACTTCTAGTTATATTCACTAAACATACTTAACATTTTGGTTAACATTAATCTCAACACATGTTTTGTGTTGTGCGTGTTGTATTCTGTAGTGAAATAAAACGAAGTGATATGTGGATGCATGGATGACGAGAAAATGTTTCCGTCAATGTAATTTTGAGAAGTGTTTAAAAGTTTTAAAGATTATTGTAATACTAAAATGATAGATTCAATATGGCGGATATCAAAACTTGAAACTGTTGCAAAAATTTATTAGTAAGAGATCTTCTATGATTTTGAAATTTGCCAATTTTGACACCGAATTCAGCAAGCTAAAAGCCCTCAAATTAAAATAAACTTAATTAAAAGCTATTTGATGAAAAAAAAAATCGTCAACCTAATATTCACAGCGTTTCCACGATAGACCCCCATATTTAACTCAAATAAAAAAATGAATATCTCTCTCATAACATAGCCAATATTAAAAATCTTTTTCAAAAATCCTACTAAAAATCCAGCTAAGGTTGAAAGTCAACTAATAACATAATTAATTTTGATTACAATAAAACTTTATCAGCATGTTACATATGGTAGTTATAATACAATAAAAAACGTAAAAACCCTTTGACAACTTTAACTGCAAATTTCTCAAAGTTGTAACATGATGAATTTGAAAATCAAATTTCAGTATCCAAATAAATTATGGGAAGTGACTGTGTCTATAACTAGTTTCGTTCTTGTGCTTTTTTTCTGTTGAACAGTGTAATTAAAGTATACACCTATTAATGTTTCAGCCATAATTTTTCTCACGCGCAAAAAAGTCATTACTAGTCATTCAAAAGCGGTTGTAATCATACAGTAATGTAAATTAAATAAAAACAAAATATCATTGTACTATACGTGTATCTGTTCCTTTAAAAAAAGCTCTGTCCGCTTAGCGTTTTCTACAATAGTTTTAATTATATCGGTCTAGTGACAAAAAAGCTGTGACAGGAAAATCAAATTACGCGTAACAGTAACGCGCGGAAGAGAATCTAAACAGCCGGGGAGGAAATGGAAGTTCTTTCCTTTGCGCGCGAAAGAAATCAATGGAGCTTTCTAACGAGCTAATGAAGCGGCGTAAACGTTTCCACGAAAAAATCCAGTTAACGTGCGACATGGGTATCAAGGGTATTAGCATATCGAGAGGTTTTTCGAGAGAGAAACGGGGAAGAGAGAGAGAGAGAGAGAGAGAGAGAGAGAAGGAACGACCGGATACACACGCTGTGATGGAAGCGGGTGTATCCGGCCGAGAAGGGTAGGATGAAAATTCTGCCTTTCGCCGTCGCTTAAATTCGACTGTCGCGATGCCGCGCGAGTTTTCCACCGATACCGAGTGGAAAATCGGATTACTGAACGGGTATGAGACAGATGAAGCTGGTATTCTATGGGGCACATTTCGCGGGCCGGTTATACACTTTACTTGCGTCCCTATCGTGAAATTGCGTTGCGGTTTACCCGCACGCATTGCGTTGTTGCAATCCACGCGAAATAATGCGCGAACGAAATTAAATGAACAAAAGGCAACAAGAAATATTTAATAGGAATTTCTCATTAAAGGATTAAGAGAAATACAATATCGTATAATGATTCAAAAATTTAAATCCTTTGCATTTAATAGTTAATTGTTGGTAATCATTGAAAGAAAGTAAATCATCGATCACTATTACAATTGTTGTTAAATTTATAATTAAATTATATCCAATTTGAGTTATTCTTAATTAAATAATCATCTCTATAAGTCACCATTGTTTGTATATACTTAATATATTATTAATTAATTAAAACAATAGAATTAAACAATTTAACTTAAGAAAATATTAATGAAAATATATCAAATTTATTTACAAGACAGATCGTTGATGTAGATATAATATATTTTAAAGCTAATCACAAATAAATTGATTTATATTTTGATATATATGAAAGTCAAAAATAACGAAATATTATTTTTTAATTCAAGGGATTGGATTACCATTTTGCTACATTAGTATTTGATTAATACACATTTTGTGTATTTTAAAAATGTAAAATGTTACAAAATTAAACGTGAATATGTAGAAAACATTGGATTTCTGTAAATTACTTTTCAAACTATTATTTATTAATACGAACATTAAACGTATTATAAAAAAGTTAATTTTTTATTTTGAAATACAACATTTTTCTTCTCATCTTTAAAATTCACTGTACAAAATAAAATGTTCATTTTAACTTAAAGACAAAATCCTTGTGTTAATTTTAACATTTTTGTCTCAGAAAGTCCACTATACGTTTTTAAGTTAAAATTAAATTTTAAATTTTACAGACAAATTTTAATGTTTTTAAAAAAAATCATTAAGAATATCAAGCCATATATATTGCGCTTCTTTATTCTGCTTGAAACGACTACTATATGTAATCAACTTTTAAAATTTAACTGATTATTTTTTCGAAGCTTTCATTCGATATTACACATTCTGATAGTATTATCCTTGTTGTCAAGAGAACAAAACGTACAAATAAATGGCCCATCGAAAGTTGTATCACGCTTTTATACGAAGGCTGCTCTTGGGTCGCGATACGACGCGCAAAATTCGGAGCGTCAATGTCTCGTCGTGCGCGCGCTATACGAGGCGGAAAATCGGATTACAAACAGTAGACGGACAAGGACGAGAGAGAAAGAGGGAAACAGAGAGAGAGAGAGAGAGAGATTTTAAACAGTCGCGACAGCTAATCACGCTTAATTACACATCTTACATTCTCGATCGCGGAGGGAGTGGCCCATTAAAGCAGATTCACGTTTATTAGCGTGTTCTGGCGAAGAAATGCACGTACTTGTCACATAATAGCGACAGAAAGCAGAAAAATTTCTATGGATTTAAATTTTGGTGGTAGAGAGAGAGAGAGAGAGAGAGAGAGAGAGAGA
>Ga0157363_1002537_pt1 | contig 16146 bp, 17 predicted proteins | sample AttsexASBM1_FD_111477 | JGI IMG/M metagenome (GOLD analysis project Ga0157363, IMG submission 111477) | Fungus gardens microbial communities from leaf cutter ant in Ribeirão Preto, State of São Paulo, Brazil - Atta sexdens ASBM1 | ecosystem: Host-associated > Fungi > Mycelium > Unclassified ...
CATGTTTTCCAGTGTCTGCGGTAATCTTCATTGGAATATTTAGCCACTTGACAAATAATGTGTACCTGCTGATTATTTTGCTTCTGGGTGAGATTATGTTTGGATTGGATAGTTTTGGAGAATGGGAGGACCTGATTTTGTACAAGGATGAAAACAAAGCCGTTGTTAAGAAATCTGTTTGGAGCGATAAACTGTACTCAGATAGTTCGGGTCAACTCTCCTTCATGAAACTTACCGACATTCGGCACATTGGGGTCTCTACCAAGATGAGTCTCTTTATTCTGCACAAGAACGGGAAGATGATCACTCTCAGTATGAAAGGTCTATCGAGAAAGGAGATACAAGATTTGAGGAAAGAAATCAATCATTTTTTAAACATGAGCCGGCTCAAATATCTCGATCATTCTCTAGTCGATCCTTCGAACAGATTATTACTTCCTTCCGGTTCCGAGGAATATTTGCAAAACTTGCCAAGAACATGTCTACCTGTGTTCAACGAGTTTACTGTCTCGGACAATGTTTTAGGAAGTACATTGGACAGAACGTGTTACCAAGTGCAAGAGAATTTGAGTTCTCCAAGTTTAATGCATGGAACGCAACTTAATAGCTATCAATTGGCAAACTTGCGAAAAAGTTCTTATACGGGAAACTCGACGCGTTTTAATTATGTCAAGTGTATTAGAAACATTTGTACCATTCCTTCACCTCGCAATTTGTACAAGTTTCATAAAAAATGTAATTAATCAAATATCATTCGTTTATGTTGTACATGTTCTTGAGAGATTCATAAAAAATGTAATTAATCAAGTATCATTCGTTTATGTTGTACATGTTCTTGAGATTTCTCACACTGTATCTTATTCGTGATTTAAGACAAATTAGTGTGTAACTAAGATTTTATTCATTTTGTGCTGCAATAAATAATTTATTATTAAATAACAATTTGTTTGAAAGCATCGCAGAGAATACTTTAAAACTTATATTCATCACTACTTATTAATTAGATAACATATCACTTATATAACATATTACTATAATAGTTTTATAATGATCGTATGTATTTAATCTCTATCGGTTTTTATAACAATTAAATAAATCCTTTTACGTAATATGTGATTTAACAAGTTGTTTACAAGCACGTTCAATATCTGGATATTGATATTGAAATCCTAATTCTGTAACACATTTTGGTACAACTTTTTGTCCATCCAACATTATCTGAAACGAAAATACCAAGTATTATATTAACATGAAATTATAATATTACATTTAGTAATAAGCTTAAATATACCTTTGCTCGTTCTTCATTGAGTAACATTTTTAAGAAAAAACTTGGAACAGGTATAATCGCGAATCTTTTTAGTGCCGCTGCAAACGCTTTTGTAAATTCCTTGTTTGTTACAAGCTATTAATAGAATGATATATGTACAATTAATTATATTTCAATTGAAGATTAATGTAAAACTTCTCTCCTTCATGAAATGTTTGTATTACCTGAGGTGCTACTCCATTTAATATACCATGTACATTGTTATTTATAAGAGCAAATATAAACATGGAAACTAAGTCAGTAATATGTATCCAAGGCATGTATTGATTTCCATTTCCTAGTGGTCCACCGAGTCCTACCAAGAATGGAAAATAGATTCTCTTGATCATGCCACCCTCTCTTCCTAACACAACTCCGGATCTTATCGTTACTTGTCTAATGTTGCTATCTTCTGGTAACTTTGCCGCTTCTTCCCAATCGTGACAAAGTCCTGATAAAAATGAAAAATTAATAATATAAATATATAAATATTATACAATATTAAAATAAGATATATAAAAAAATAAGATTCTACTTGATAGAAAGTCATATGATTCGCATTTGCTTTCTTCTGTATATACAGTATCATTGGGTTTATAATATGCTACTCCTGATATAGTTGCAAAAACTGTAGCCTTAGTACTCTGTATAGAGTCTGCCAGAGCCTTTGTCGTTTTTACCCTGCTGTTCCTAACATTTTGCTTAAATCCAGGTGACCATCTTTGCATAGGATCCAGTATATTCTGTCCAGTAAGATTGATGACAGCTGATGTGTTCTCCGGTAGACCATAGTGCTCTAAATCATGCTATAGATACAATGACTATCATTGGATTGATTCTTATCAACAGTAAATTTGTTCTCATGCAAATTCTATAATATAAATCCATTCTCATGTACCCATGACATTCTATTTGGTCCTGGCATCCGAGAAATACATGTACAGGAAATACCCACGAGATTCAGTGATTTTATTAGCTGCGTTCCTATGAAGCCAGTTCCACCACCTAAAAACATTATATGATCTTACTCCTCCTGACATAACATGATTAATCTTTTGCCATAACATAATTAACCTTTTTACTATGAATATAAATAAATTGTTGATTAGTTTGTATATAAGTATCCTTACCTATCACTACATGCTTTAAACCATTTAGTTGAGCCATGTTCAGAAACCTAATACACTTTTATGTTAAAAATAAATTTGTAATGTGTGTGATACACTTCTATTTTAATCATAAATTTGCAAGACTTTGCACAAGAAAGATGAAAGACACAAGAATACAATTTACAAAATTATTATAACAATAGAATTTTTAGGATAATAAGCACATGATATATGTCATATGTTTATGTAATAGAAAGTAAATTATAGAACATTGTTTTTCTATAATTATTAAATTTGCTATCAGACTCGTAAATATAACAAATAACTATTTCCCATATATTTTTCTCGTGCAACGTATTATTCTATGTAACAAAATTTTTTAAATTGTTTTCAAGTACTTTTGATAATAATTATAATCATAATAATTAACAATTTTTCTTCTGTAATTGATCGCAATTGTTACTTCATCCGGAGTTCGCACACGGCAATACACGGCCAAAAATCTTTGTTTACTTCCAATCTTCCATAGAACTAAATAAAGTTAGAATACGATCAACACGATGCTATAATGCTTTAAGTTTTTGATTGGTCAATTTGTAGAATTTTTTTTCTGATTGGTCCATCGAAGGCATTTGTAGCGAAACTTCGACCACAGCCAATGATAACAATGACAATACTTTTGAATGACACTCGATTGTTCACGTCGCTAATTGGTCAATTCATTAGAAGTTTTCTGATTGGTGGTTTAATGAAAACACTTGTAGCATCAGTCATTGTAAATGGCTAATTTTCGACAATAGATTTGTTTGCATTACTTAAAATCCCCAAATATATTTGCATTTAAAATGAGATAAAATTTATTCGCGTTGCTTAAAATCTTTAAAAATTTTTATAAATTTTACTTAAAATGAGATAACTATATCTGAATATTGAAAAGAGAGAAAGCGAAAATGCTAAGTGCAAAGAGTGCAAGCAACGCGAAAAGAAGATTGATTGTGTATCTTGAAATGAAATGGCAATTATAAAAGTGAAAAAATTCATTAGAATGTTAATAATGTTATTAGTCAACCAAGTAAATTCATCTGTAAATGTAAATTTTTATTTTATAATTTTCACCTTACTTCAAAATACACACTCCCTCGAAGCATAGGATGCATTCTCTCCTGTTCATAGACAAATCTCGAGAAGATCATATCCCATGACTGAGTCCAATAGTCACCGTAGAAAATCCATTATGGTGTCCGTCATTCAGCAGTTTATTACGAATGTCCGCATTTCGGAATAGAATCACAATCTGACAACCGCGTGGCTAGCGGTAATTATGAAAATTCGATTGAAAGCTCCACGCTGCATGTGAAGATTCTGATGCCACTGTGTTTCGTGCACGATCGACAGCCGTGAAGGGATCAGTACTTCGAGGATAGAGCGGTCGTGATCTTCCCGTTTGTCCTCTTCTTCGGCGCGGAAAGAGAATTTTGAGAGACAAGAAGCAGCGAAAATTGAAAAATGGATATTGACAAAATGAAGGACGGCGTGGAAGTGAGTGACTCGGAGGCGGCTAGCAAAATCAAGGCGAAGAAACGGGATTCGATAGCGGATGTCACCTTAGATATAAAATCTCGTCTTAGTTTGGAGACGACAGAAGCTTGCGGAGAACCGCATGTCAATGGGATAGCTCAAGTGAACGGTATCTGCGACTCTCCTCAAAGAACTGCAGCTGTCACCGATCTCTCCTCACAATCTAAAACAATGGAAACTAGTCATTTAAACCAACATGGTATACAATGCCAGCTTATTCGCCATGTGCAGTATAGATACGATAGACAAGCTCCAGTTTATATACCTAATAATAAAATAGAACAAATCATCATTCATCTATTCTTGTAAAAGATCCTGTTGATCTTGCATGATGGAGCCTAGTATATTTTTTTCTTGAAGATATCTAATCGAGTGTTGCTTTAAAAATATTTCTAGTCATCTGAAAATTTTTAAATTATATAAATTATAATTTGAAGTTGAGAGATTTGTGTTAAAAGAAAATCTTGTTTGATTAGAATAATTTTTATATATTACAACTGTGTACAATCCTAAGAATGAGTGAAAATATCTGCTTCTTGTTATGTTACAGAACAAGCAGGAACATTATCCATGGAAAGTAAAGACAACGATATCCGATATGTTAGCTATACAAGTGAATTACAAATGCCTGATATTATGAAATTAATACAGAAGGACCTAAGTGAACCATATTCTATTTACACATATAGATATTTTATTCATAATTGGCCGAAATTGTGCTTCCTGGTATGTACTCTCCAGAAAAATCTTTTATTTTATTACTCAAGTTATTATTTATGCATGTGATATTACATGTGTTGTTTTTGCAATATTAATAAAAATAAAGATCTTGCAGTTTCTGTATAATTATGATTATTATGGGACATTTAAAGACACTGATATTGTTTCCAAAATTTCATAAATTCAAAGAATTATAAAAAAATTACTTCTTTCAGCTCTTAGATAGAATTTAAACAAAACTGTTCTTTTGTTTATCAAGGCAATGCATGGTGATGAATGCGTTGGTGCCATTGTCTGCAAACTAGACATCCACAGGAAAGTGATAAAGCGTGGTTATATCGCAATGCTGGCTGTCGATGTGAAATATCGGAAACGGAAGATTGGATCGAATCTGGTGAGACAAGCTATCCAAGCAATGGTGGAGGATGACGCTGACGAGGTGGTTCTGGAAACGGAAATTACTAACAGGCCAGCACTGCGCTTGTATGAAAATCTTGGATTTGTGCGGGATAAACGATTATTTCGATATTACTTAAATGGCGTGGATGCATTACGACTGAAATTATGGCTCAGGTGAAATTCATCCGCGTGCTTATGTCAATAGGTATTTAAATAATTACAATGTTGAAGAGGTGTAACATCTATGCTCTACTACATCAGATAAATGGACGACATTAATGTCAAAGAGATTATATGTTTCTACATGCACAAATGTGTTTTCAGTTGCAATATCATGCAATTTATTCTCTGTACTTTCATGAGAGAATTGGCTTATTTAGTTAAATTATTTAAATAATAGCGTGGATAAACTTTATATTGCAACAAGATTATTTCTATTTATCTGAAATATCATTTATTTTTAATAAATTTATGTTTATATTTGTGAAATAAATACAATGAAATAATGAATTTCCAACAGCCTATTGACAGCACGTCCATTAAGGACGTAATATATGTACAGAGTAATTTGTTAATAGTGCCTAACTGTTGCCTGACTAGTTAGTTATTTTGTTATGAATTTGCTGCAATTCCTTTGATATTAATGTCAGTGATCGAAATAGATTTCAATTGCAGCTTGAAGATATAAAATGAGTGATAGAAGAGACAAAAATCGAAACTGTGAAAAGTACTGAAAATAATCAATGTATTTTGCTGGGGCTCACATTGATAAAGACCACATTTTGAAGCATATTTAAGTTTTCATAATTAATCTGAAAAAAATTAATTTTATGTTACAATTATGGATTCTATTACATGGAAATTTTTTGAAAATTAAACATATGTCACAATTATGGATTCTATTACATTTTTTGAAGATTAAACGTATGCGTATACTTTGTCACCAATGAGTATAATTAACAATGTATGTTTACTATTTATGTAGGGGAGATTGAGACTAAGTGGGCACCTTTTTTCTAATTGCAGTTTTCAAATAATAAAATAAATGATTTTAGTCAAATAATTATTAGCGTTTTATAGATTATAAAACTACAAGATGGCAATAAAAAGTTTTAGTGTTTGCAACTTCATTTTATCTATATACACAAAAAGTGATTCGAAAAATGAAATTTCAAAAATTACTTTTGACTATCGAAAACATGTTTGACTATCTAAACATAATAACACCTGGCATCTAAACTAATCAAATTTCGTTAGTAAAGAAGACACACGAGATGTCATCTACAATAAATTGGGAATTCATAAGATATATTTTTGCCAAAATTCAAATGCCAGCTTAATCCTGGTGCCCACATAGTAAATATGTAAACCTGGTCTCTCCTATAGTCAATATATTTAAAAATATATATATTTTAATTATATTTTGAATTACAAATTTTGAAAGTTTTCATCTAAAAAACAATTAAAAAGGTTCTTATACATATAACTTACTCGGCCTTGTAAGCAGTTTTGCGGATCATTAATTTTTCTGATAAACTGAATTTGTACAACTGATTTGACTATTTTTAACCCTTAATGTACATGACTAGGTCATTCGTGTCTTGCATTTCTTTTCTTTGAAATACTAGGTACATCAAGTAATTAGTTATAACGTTTATACATAAACATTTTTTTTAACATACAACTTTAGAAATATTTTCTAAAGTATATGTAAAAATTATTAATAGTTTTTGTGAAAGTGACAAAAACATACGACACAAACGACTCATCATCACTAACGATAATTGATTGTGAACAAGTGAATTTAAAACATAATCTGCAATCTAAAAAGAGAAAAAGAATTGTGGTACATAATTTGTAGAATAATAAAGTAACGATGTGTGAGATATAATCAACAAAAGGCCGTCAAATATTTATATAAATTTAAAAAAATTGTTTTTCAATGTTTTTAATGGATCCAGTTTATTTTTTTTTTTCAGTGTTTCAATGCGGAATGATTATAAAATGGCATTAATCGATCATTTTATGTGAAAGTTTCTACATCACGCATTGTGTGACAAATTGTTGTATCTTAACGCTATGTCAACGATTTTGTCAATGTGAACAGAGTGGCAGAAATGAAGAAAAAAAAGAGAAAAAAGAAAAGAGGGAAAGAAATAAAAGCCGATCGAAGACGGCAGAATTTTAGGAAAAATATTTCCGTTCAAAATTATAAAGTGATATACAGAAATATCGATACTATATATGTATATATATATAAATATATAAATGTATGTCTATATATATTATACATATATTACATTAAACGAATATGAACAAAGAAAAAAAAAAGAAATTATCGTTTACGAAATTGAAATGTTTGAGGGAGTGCGCCTCACGTGGTGAGGAGTGATACGCGCATTACTGTCTACCTATTATATCTATCTTTGTATAAAATAAATGCGAAGCACAGATCATAATGTAACTATTAAAAAAATGTAAAAATGTTAATAAAAATACATAAATGTTTTTACACGCGTCTCGTTTACATTATGTTCGTCTATTTGTTGCAAAACAATCGTTTTTAGACTATGTTTTAATTATATGTCCCAATCGTATGTGGAGTATTATTACTATATTTTTTATTCGATTGAATATTTATTCGGAATGTCTGCTCGTTAAAAAAATTAATTATACAAATTAAATCACAATTATATATTTTTTGCAATAGTTTCTTATTCTAAATATCTAGAATAAAAAAATAAATTTTTTTGTGGTCTCTGGGATGAATTTACATGACTTTCGATGCTGGATTTATTATCTCTGCATGTTTATTTGACGAAAAAATGTTCTAACGCAGGAATAAAAAACAAATCTAATAATTCGATTTCTTATATCAATTGTGTCCAATAAAAGACCTTTCAATTGATTAGTGAAAAAATTACCGGTTACTGTTATATAATTAATCATAAACGTTCCTGACATTCAATAACCAATGGATGTATCCGGATTATAGTAATAAAAAAATGTCCGAATTGTAGCAATCAATCTAGTTAAATTGACCAATAAACGATGTGAACAATCGAATGCCACTACCAAAATGGAACGTGGAACGTGCTCCAGAGTGGAATGCGCATGGAATAAGACAATTAGAATTCGCGGAAAAACAAAAGCAGACAAGCAAAATGTACCGCCTACTACTACTGCGAGTTCCGATTGTTTCCGCTTTTCCGCTTTCCGCTTTTCCGTCAAGGTGTGAACCCGGCCTAATGGCTACCGCACCCAAAATTTCGTAATAGTATGCGTAAGGTGTAAAAACTTAAGCCGACGAGTCAATCAGGATATTGCTTTAGATTATATAATCTAATGGAAATGGAAATAACAGTAAACTTATTCATAAAAAAACTTATCAAACTTATCCTTGCAATAAGGTGAATTTCAACCGGTTGAAACTCACCTTATGGATAAGTTAATTGCTATTTCTATTTCCGTTAAGATGTCCGATGTCAACAATGCTCGAAATCGATTCAAGAAGATCTCGGACACAGAAAAAATTAACAAATCACATTTGAACAATTTAATTACATGACCATTGCAATTGGTCAATTCTTTCTTCATCCAAGATCTCGGACCAATTTTTAGTATCGTGGACACAAGGACGTAGATCTAAAGCAGTGTCCTGATTGGCTCATTGGCTTAAGTTCACATCTTAAGATTACTGTTACAGAAATTTTGTCTGCGGCAGCTCTAAAAAGATGATTCATTCGGATGCGCAATGAAAATATTGGAGGGTCTGCTAGCCAATCAAATTTCGAGCTTATATGTTGACGTCAATTGATTCGTTCGTGCCCCAATGAACTCAATTTCTGATTGGTCGAAATCAAGGAATCTCCGCCATTATGCGGAAATCACCTTTACTTTCTACACCATCGTGCTGTTCATCTTGTGTTTCTCCTAGACGCATGTACGCGGCATCTCGTGGCGTCGATCATCGTTTCACAAGGATTCGTCATTCGTTGAAATCGTTTACCACCGTAATCATCGTTTTAATTCGCCTTTACAAGATCACGCACGGTAAGTAGAAAAAAAAACATGCATACCGTAATCCGAGTCTTATCGTCAATGAAAAAGCGATCCGTTTGCGAAACGTGCGAAATAATGTATCGCATTTATCCATTTGTCGACCGGATTCCATATTTTCGTTGCAATTATATCCACGGTGTAACCGTCGCGATGCTAAATTATTCTTGGAACGCGCAAGTGTTTTCCGTCTCAGAAGTGCGCGGCGAGAGATAAATCTATGTTTTATCTCGATAAATTGTGAATATATCGCGGATAAAAAAAAAAGCGTCGTCCCATTGGTGACCTCCGATGTTCTATAATTGCCCCGATTCCACGCGGTATCCATGGGCGACCGGTCCATTTTCGGCGGCATTGTCGGTGACGGCGGCCATTACGCGAACATTTTTCCGGCAAAATCGTTCATCTTGGAGCGGTATTTTGCACCGGTAATATACTCGCGTTTACACTTTAGTATATAACTTATCGCGTTATTTATAAGAAAGGAGTCCTATATTCTCGAGATATAATGTTAATTTAATGAAGTTTTATTTCTATCGCTTATTTTTAATCAGGCTCCGTGTTGTGATTCTTGAACAAGTAAACTCATTTCTTTGAATAATTTTATCTTGATTAAAATTGAAGTTAGGTAACTCAATTGAAATTAGTTTGTAAGCATATTGTGATTTTTATATTCTTATATACTTGCTGTTGGATGTTGAACAGTTTCTTATATTTTTATAGATTTTTGCTTGATTATTTATTGTAATATCTTACATATTTTAATATATATTTTAATATATCATTTAATATATTCATATTGTTAATATATATGGAAAATATATTGAAAGAATTGAAGGAAAGGCTTCATTCATAATAATTTTTTTATCTGAATAAACTTGATTTCTCTTAATGATTGAAATATTTTCCATAATTTGTATTATTGCAAATTTTAATTTTTTCAGCAAACCTACCTAAGTGATCAAGATATAATGGCGGATAATGATGATCTTTTGGATTATGAAGACGAAGAACAAACTGAGCAGGTAGTCGATGGAAGCGGAGATGTTCCATCTAAAAAGGAAGTCAAAGGTACATATGTCTCTATCCACAGCAGTGGATTTAGAGATTTCCTTTTAAAGCCAGAAATTCTTCGTGCTATTGTCGACTGTGGCTTTGAACATCCATCTGAAGGTGAATAATTATTTCTTATGTTTATATATATATAATGATGATATATATATATAATGATGAATATACAATATGTTTATTTGATAATGCTAGATAAGGACAACTGAAGATCAAATTAGACATTTTCAATGTATCTATATTTTCTTGATTTTAATTTTGCACAATATTTTAAAGTTATAAGTTAATAATGTATAAATATTGATATTTACAGTGCAACATGAATGTATTCCTCAAGCAGTTCTTGGTATGGATATACTGTGCCAAGCAAAATCGGGTATGGGAAAAACGGCTGTATTTGTATTAGCTACTCTTCAGCAACTGGAATTAACAGAGAACCAAGTCTATGTCCTAGTAATGTGTCACACTCGAGAACTGGCTTTTCAAATCAGTAAAGAATATGAGAGGTTTAGCAAATACATGCCACATGTAAAAGTAAGTTTTATGACATTTTGATTGTGTATAAACTATATACGAATAGAATAATATTGTGTAGCTTTTAAAAGTTCTTTTTAATATAAAATTTTATCTTGTTACATGAATTTTTAAATAAATTATAAAATATTTTATTACATTTACATTATAAACAATTTTTACATAATATACTAGCACTAAATTTGAATCATAATATATTTTTATGTTCTAATGAATATTCAATATTTTCTGTACTAAAAAATATGAAAGGAGGTGAACTGTCTCACAGCCGTCTGTATTTTATTTGTATTTTTTGTACATACAATGATGAATACAATTTATAGTAGAAAGGGACAACTGAAATTTTTGATTGAGATAAATATTTCTGATATATCTATCTCTTCCTAATCTTGTAAGAAGATTTATATTTTTAGTTTTTAATAAAATTCTTTTTGTTAAAGGTTGGCGTATTCTTCGGTGGTTTACCTATTCAAAAAGATGAAGAGATGTTGAAGACTGTGTGCCCTCATATTGTTGTTGGCACCCCTGGTCGTATTCTTGCTCTTGTACGGAATAAAAAACTGAATCTAAAACATCTGAAACATTTTATTCTTGACGAATGCGACAAGATGCTTGAATTATTAGGTACGTCATAAAACAACTAATTAATTAATTTAAAATTTATTAAAAAGAATCTACATGATGTGTGAAAAAGTCTTAATTTATTATGATGACTATTTTTTCCATCACCCACTCAACTGAGCGATTCTTTAAAATTTATTTTATTTTTAACATTCGCATTTCAAATAATAATAAATAATTGCGCTACATTGTTGTTACAGATATGCGCCGGGACGTACAGGAAATATTTAGAAGCACACCGCACAGCAAACAAGTCATGATGTTCAGTGCCACGCTGTCCAAGGAGATACGTCCTGTCTGCAAAAAATTCATGCAAGATGTAATTACACAATCTTCCTCCTCACTTCGATCTACGATTGCTCCTGCCTCGTTGGCATATTCGTGTCCAGGACAAAGCTCAAGCCACACTATAAATATCAATGTCGGCGCATCCGCGGGTTAGGCGCTTAGACGCCGCTTTGAAGAAATGAATACCGAGTTCGAAAAAAATGAATCTCGTTCGATATCTTTCGATAAACGGCGCAATCATATGCTCGACACTCGTGTCCAACATAATATCTCACTGCTCCTCCCGATTCTGATTCCAAGTCTAAACTCGATATCTGATGTGTCATCGTCTGCATATACATGTGGAGGGGAAGCATACACCTATTTATCTAAAATCGAGTCAACCGACACGATGTTTGAAAGATCCGAGTTAGAGTTCCAATCGATAGTAAAGTCCTTTAATTAGTTGCTACGCATTAAAGGGACAACACATAATAAAGATAACAATACGTTCAGGGAATATATTGAGGGAGAAAAAAAGATAGGGATATGAAATATTTCTTATGGGTAATCGTCAGGAGGAGTTAGAATAGAATTAGGCTCTGTATGCACTTATGGGATTTGTTTGCAATTATGGGTGGGGGGCTAAGAAGACTTCAAGACAACCTGAAGACAGAAGAGCACAAGAAAGAAGATGCAAGAGGATACTCAGGGGAATAATTAGGATTAGTTAGGGAAAAGAAATATGAAAGCATAGCATAGTTCTATTGTATTCGCGTTCATCCAATCGCATATTAAAAGCTTTACTAAAGTTTTCTTGTCTCGGTGCCAAGATTTCGATTGCGATCGTGGTCTCGTAGTACGAGTGAAGTCAACAAGGATGCAAGTGCCGTGCATGAATCGAGCAATTTCATGTCGTAAAAAAAACCGTAGTCACATGAAAGCTAAATCACGCGAATCTTCGTGTATCTGTAAATTGCGCTCTTTATTTCGTACGAGTGACGCAAATCGGGTCGCGGCTTAGTGGATACCGGAAGTGAAGAGCTGAGCGTCTATGCCAACCAGAGTAATGCGAGTCGATTCTGGGCATCTTCTTAATGTGCCAGAAATTTGGGAGAAGAGATTTTGGCATCGAGTGGCCAGCGGATGTGACCGAACGTTCTGTCATGAGTGCGCCTTCTTAAGTTCAGTTGGGACAAACTGCTGAGTTTTCATTGTTGGCACTACCCAGAGATGGAAGTCGCCGGACCGTATGTAATCTGTATGACTAACCTCGATCGATGATTATGATTATTCTCTGCAACTGAAATGCGGGAGTCTCTTGCCGGGACTTTCTATGTTTACGGATATATACGGTAACTTAACGAACCTAATGTTGTTTCTTCAAAGGAAGAAAAAGATACATATTTGGTAGTACATTTACAAGGAAAAAAAAATGGTTTGGCTTTGTCTTTTTTTGTATCGCTTAAAGATTCTGTATTTTAAAAAACTTTCATTTTTGTGCAAACGCTATAGTTGCATCAAGGGATATCATTTTAGTTTGTTTTACTCGTATTTTTGAACAGATGTCTCTTTATCGTGCATTCCATTGCACGATTTTTAGACGGCGAAAACAATGAGTACATAGAGACTGCAGACACAGCCGCAAATTCCTACGGCCTGAGAATTATACATAGGCACTGTATAATTTGTGTATTTTATGAAATAACGTTCTTTGTGCAGCCCATGGAGGTCTATGTCGATGACGAGGCGAAGCTCACTTTGAACGGTCTCCAGCAACATTACGTTAAATTGAAGGAAAACGAGAAGAACAAGAAGTTGTTTGAACTACTTGATGTTCTTGAGTTTAATCAGGTTTGTTTTCTAACTAGGACAATCTGCAGTGGATATCAATTTTTTTTTTATCGTGGAGAATCTTTACATGATGCAATAATTTTTCTTATTTCCTATGATGACTATCTTATCATTACTCACCAATTCTGACGAAGATTCTTCCAAGTATTTATTTTTAAGAATGATTTATACGTTTAAACGAGTTAACCTTTTAAGATATTAAATTAAAAATGTTTCTTCTTCAGATATACCAGTTGTATTATCAATACTATATGTATACTATTTATCTTTTAATGATTACTTTGTATAGGTTGTCATATTTGTGAAGTCTGTACAAAGATGTATGGCTTTAGCACAACTTTTAACGGAACAGAATTTCCCTGCGATTGGAATTCATCGGGGCATGACACAAGAGGAACGGTTATCCAGATATCAACAATTCAAAGATTTTCAGAAAGTAAGTAGGGTTTTTACACTAAGTTCTTCAAATTATGTACAGGATATGATTGAAAAAACGAGTAATATTTTCAGCGTATTTTGGTGGCGACAAACCTATTTGGACGTGGTATGGATATAGAACGTGTAAACATTGTATTTAATTATGATATGCCAGAAGACTCTGATACATATTTGCATAGAGTTGCACGTGCTGGTCGTTTTGGTACAAAGGTAATAAATTCTGATTGTTTACGATGAAGTCAATTTCGTAGTAATTTTCCATCAAATGTTTAAATTATATATGTATAATGAAAACATTTTAAAATCTGTAACAATGTTCACTATATATTATACGCTGATAAAATCAAAACAAAAACTGAATATTTAATATTGACTTATTGATAATTAATTCGAATAAAGTTATTTTGAATTGTGAAATATTTGCAATATAACCGCTTTTTCTAATTATGTATATGATTTTTTCATTTAACAATATTTTGCAGGGTCTTGCCATTACATTAGTAAGCGATGAAAGTGATGCAAAGATATTGAATGATGTTCAAGAAAGGTTTGACGTAAATATTACAGAATTACCGGACGAAATCGATCTCGCTTCATACAGTAAGTTTAACCTATTAAAAATTTAATTATTCTTATCCAAAAATCTTATATTAAAAATATATTAATTCGATATTTTTTTTACTTACAGTTGAGGGACGATGAATTACAATGCACTAAGTCATAATAGTATCTTTTAAGGCACATAATTTAAGTGAGTGAGATATTTGTTTAGTTGATATGAAATAATATTAAATATTAATATTTAGAACTGCATTTAAATAATTAGTTTTTTGCTTGTAGTACTTCTTATTCCACGTATTCATAACATAAGGATGGGCACCAAATAATAATTACAAATATACAAAAGAAAATGTAATTGCATTCACTGCAAAAAACTTGTTTTATATAAGTTTATCGGCTATTTTCAATGATATCGAACAATAGATATGATCGGTTGACGTAATCTCTATAACCATCGCTATACTTTGATCAATACAATAAACTACTATTGATAAAGATGTACATTACATGTCTCTTATTCTATTTATTAGAAAGTAAGGATGTTGTGTATAGTATATTTCACAATATAGTCGTTACATAATCCTGTAAGACTATGAACGAGTAAAATAAAAACTTCATTTTTTAAATACAAATTTATTTCCTATATAGTAGATAATTTTCCTACTAGTATAAAGGTAACAATTGAAACTAAAAAATTTATTTTAATTTCATCATGATTAATCAAAATTAAATAAAACAAGATAGATTTCAGATTTTCGTTTACACAAATAATTATATGTTATAATTATTTACAAAATTAATTGTTCAGAAGTTTACAGAATTGTCATTATTTTCATAGATCATTTTTATTCTTACAACAATAAACTATTATGTGTATTTTTTTGTAATTAATGCAATTTGCGACAAAAAATTAAATAAAAAATTTCTTATAATTTTTATACGCACTAATAAGGTATTCACTATAGTTTATATTACTATAAAATGTACTGTAACTCACGGTCTCGTGCAAAAGAACACTGTAATATTGCTGCGCTTGTGTCTCCTAATGTGTACAACTAAGTACACACAAACAATATAGTTTGTAGTTTGATATAAATTAAGATATTAAGTTTACAAGATTATGTGGAACAATAAGGAATCGGAATAAGTGACGAATCTTCGCAAAAGAAAATTAATATTTTCGAGTATTCGCGTAGAATTATGTAATTGAAGTAAAATAAAAATAATTTAGTTTCATTTAGGTCTTGGTTTATTTTGTGATTTATTTCCGACTTGTGTACTACCCCCACGACCCAATGGTGCTGGACCTCTTCCTCCTCTGCCAAAGGTACCTGTAAGATATATTGAACAACAATGAATAGATTGCTTTAAAGATTTTCGTCAGATTGTTGATAATTGTCTTCTATAGGATAATATGAAAACAAAATTTCATTTACTGTTCCTTTGAAGTTTAGTTTTCAAAAAGCTTAGTCTTCATTTTAAATGTTTCAAATTATAGAATATTTCAACATTTTCATTGAGGAAAAAATTTCTTAAAAATAGACACTTCAAAAAAGTACGTTAAAGATGTTTTTTTATGTACAGAGGATTAATAATTTTGTAAAGAAAAATCGTTACCTCTTCCACCAC
>Ga0157363_1002538_pt1 | contig 16145 bp, 10 predicted proteins | sample AttsexASBM1_FD_111477 | JGI IMG/M metagenome (GOLD analysis project Ga0157363, IMG submission 111477) | Fungus gardens microbial communities from leaf cutter ant in Ribeirão Preto, State of São Paulo, Brazil - Atta sexdens ASBM1 | ecosystem: Host-associated > Fungi > Mycelium > Unclassified ...
CGTAGAGATAACAAAGGAATGTGTACATTAGAAATTAAAACTAAATGTGAAAAAAAAGGAAAGAAATAAAAGAATAATATTTAAAAAAACTCGAAAGTGTCAACAACCGATTGCTTTCTCGATTTCGTTAGCTACGATAATTCGTTCTCGAGGTAGCGGCAAGGAACGTTACGCCGCGCCGCGCGAAACACGAAAAGAACGTTAATTACTACTCGTTACGCTCTACACGGTGTCGCAGTCGCTGTGAATTATATTCCGCCTAGCCGAGACCACGTACATACGTGGTCACGTTAATTTTATACGGCAACCAACCGACGAAACGAAAGTGCAGCAACCCCATGGCGTGCGGTAGCAATCACGCCAACGATGAGAGGGATCCTGAAAGAAGATCGCTGTAACTCAGGGTTTGTTTATATTCAATGAAAATTAAAGCTCTTCTCGAGTTGGGTTGTAAATGAAATGAGAGAAGTCTGAAAGTCCGAGCGAACGAAGGTGGACGCACGACGCGAATTGCGGGGATATTATTACATCCACTTGATGAAGAATAAGTGAATTTATAGTTGAGCGTGCGCGCAGTCGATAAATTATAGGGACGGTGCAGACTCCGAGCGAAAGTTTGTCAGACTTCGTAATGCATGCAAGCGATAATTAGTTTACACTCTGCAGGTAAGCATAATGTAACGATACATATTCCTCATTAATTTGCGGCTAGATTTATAAACGACTTGTGTTCCGTAAGAGCATATAAGAACAAATCAATCATTCAGCAATCAAGAGCACATAAGAACAAATCAATCACCGGCGAATCTCCATTGATTAAAAACGATATATATATATATATGTAATTATATTTTATATTTATATATAAATGTTGCTGTGTAATTTTCGTAAAATAACAATGACAAGATATCATCCTTCTGCAGATAACAAAACTTTTATCATAAATTCATATTTAACACTACAAATAATACAATGTAAATAAAAATCCTATCGATTTTAATGAAACTATTAAAAATAAAGAGCTTTCATCGATTTACGTGGAATTATTTTACGCATATTAAGTTAAATGAAGAACACAGCCCTGTTATTTGCCGGAAGACGATGCTTAATCTCCGATGGCAACAAAACCAACCAATTAGCTAATGTCACGCCTGCAAACAGGCAGTGAGTAGGATAGATTTATAGACCTCCGTGAAGTTGGTACGATTCAGTGAGAAGAAGAAAGAGGACAAGAGAGAGAGAGAGAGAGAGAGAGAGAGAGGGGGGGGGGGGGGAGGAGAGTCTCTCCTACCCCGGAAACAAACGTGGTGGAACGGACGTCTACGTCGTAAGAGCGGTTCCGCGACGTGCACGTACCTCTATCGATTGATATAGGTTCTCGACGGAAATTCTAGACTGACCCTGATCGATATCCGACCCGGGGGTTCCCCCCCTTCCCCCATTTGCCCCCTACCTGTCGGCGTACACGAGACGAAAGCAGCATTTATTTCTCCCGGAGTGATTTATTCGTCGGTGCTAGCATTTATTTCGGCGTTTCGACGCGAGACAACGGCAAGCTTTTTGGTCCCCGATAAAACCCTTGACGCGTCCCTTGACGCGGGCGCGAGACCACGATCGTGTACCACTTTGGTGATAATGGTCCATCGATGTCGCACGAGCATCGAATCTACTGGCGATCGTAACTTCTTTCGTCCACTTTGCGAATAATCGTGTGATGTACTGAGAACATCATGACATTAAAAAAATGCAATAACGTTTTTATACAGAGTGTAGAAACTACCCCTACATTGGAAGAAAAGATTGGTTACTGCAGCAAATTAAATGGTTAAATATGACATAATATTTTTAATTGGCTGCTGCAAGCCATTTTTGATTGCGTTAGCCAATTGAAATCCTGTACTAACATTGCGAATAGGCTAATACAATCCAAAATTGGCTGTTGCAATTAAAAATGCTATGCCATATTTTACCATCTAATTTGCTGCAGCAGCCAATCTTTTCTTTCAGTGTACCCTCTACATTTTAGAAAAGATTTAAAATTGTGAAAAACCACGTTGAGATACGTGTTTAATCATTTCGAAAGACTATACTAATTGCTAGCCCCTTTCGAAATTATCGAGCACGTATTTTATCATAAGTTTAAATCGCTTCCGAAATGTAAGAGGTAGCGACAGACTTTACAGACACTCTGTATATTAATAACGATATATACAACTCGTTTCGTGCAAAGAACAATGTATGAACGTGAGTTTCGCGTTTGGAACGTACGCGATGCAATTGTAGAAATGGGTCACGTGTAGTAATAGAGCGCTTTTATTGATATATCAATCGTTCGACGGTGGAAGCTTAAACTTCCATTGAGATAAATGGGATCGCTCGCTTTCTGCTCTTAGCGGGTTCACACTGCCAATCTCGTGATTTACGTACATATAACCGGCAGCGTCATTAGATGTATCGTCGGCGCGATTCAATCACAGAACGCCGACCATTCCCGGATACCCGCGACACGGCTCGGCGAAGCACGATCAAATTGCTGATGAAAGATGAATACCGCGCCGCGATGCCTGTGCTAATTGCTCGTTTGCTACAAAGTTCCACAAAGGTCGAGCCCGCGGGCCTTCGAGTTCACGATAGATATCACAAGCATCAATTTTAGTGCTCCAAAATTGAGCAATTCAAACTTGCGGCTATATGAGAAGTGTAATTGTTCAGCATCGGGAAAAATTATTTTCGTATTACATTGCAATGTTGATATTGCGAATATTTATCCTTTCATTCCTCCAAAAGAATTTTTTATATTTTATAAATATGTGATTATTATCAACAAAAATAATGTTACCTTTCTTTTTTCGAAAATTTCATAATTGAAGGGCTGAAAAAACATTTTTCCATTATTATTATGAAAAATAATGTTTTAATAGAAAAATGTTGCTTGTGTATTGGTTATACGCTGTTTTATTTCATATATAAAATTAAAAAATGTTAAATTCAATGTTCTTCCAGAGAACTCTTCAATTATATAATCTAATTAAAAAAAATGTAAATTAATTATTAAGAGTATATCTCATTTTTTAATGGTCCATTAGGAAGATTATCGTTGTATATAAATTCCGATATACCGATATAATCTCATTAACGCGATAGCCGTAATTTTGCAAATTTGTTAACGTTAATATAAAGAGACATCTTTTGATAATTCAGTAAATGCTCATCGAAATTCCACGCGGATGATGTTAATCGCTGCGGATTTACATCGTTGTCTGTACATAATTGCCCGCCGGCTCGGCCAATCGGAACACCTTAGGTACACAGAATTCGTACACGACACGGTCTACCGAATCGCCAACAAATTGGCGGCGGAAGATGAATACTGTTCCACGAAGCTGCGCTAATTGCACGCCATTGGAGTAAGATCAACAAAGGACGGATCTCTGATATTAGCAATTGCAATCTCATAGTTGTGTCGTTGAGTTAGTTGGAAGTGGCGCGAATGGATGTCTCGATTGACGACAGTATTGTACCTGATGCGGATGCAGAATTTACCAGAATTTACCAGGTAATCTCCTTTCAAACATCACAATTTTTTTGAGAGCGAATCTAAATCATGCGAAAATAAATACAAAAATTCTATTGTTAACTGCCAGAAATACGACAGCCTCTAAAATCTTTAGAGTAAAATCTAATTCTAAGAAGTGACAAAGAGTGTCGATTGAGTCAGTGTTGAATAAGAGCGGCTCAATTGTCAATTTTTAAGCGAGTGAGATTCTATTTTTCAGTATAATACTATTTTGAAGACCATTACGTTCTCATAAAGTTTCGCATTTGCATAAATTTCATGATAAGGTTTACATGATTTCTCATTACGCCAATACGGGGGAGAAAGCACGAAAAAACTGTCCCTATCGTGACAGGGAACATATTCAGCTCTCGTCAGACGAAATATCTGAATTAATGTTCGAATGGTCCCGTCGCGCCCCTTTCCGCTTCGTAGCCAGTTTCTGGGCTTCCGCGCGTCGAGAACGAAGGTTCACAACGAGATATCGTCCTTGTCCTGCAGTCGGGTTTTCAATTACCCAGCAATTCCCGACGACGTCCGTTTAATTCTCTTCCCTCCCGCCTTCCCTTTTCTTCGTCATTCGCTTATGTTCTTCGACTTTCCATCGCCTACTCTTTCATGCTATGCTATTCTTTCACTGTTAGTTCCATAAAATACATATAAAATTTCCTACTTTTCAGAATAGCCTTTCTGTTATTAATAATTATATATTCCATCAATAATTTACATGTGTAAATTATATTTAAGAACTTTAGAGGAACTAACTTATCACAGTAGCACTTTACAATTTTATTAATTACTGACTTATATTACTAATTAACAGACGCGATAGCTAACGTCAAATACATTTTTGAAATTAGAACATTAAAAATATCTTTTTTATATTATTATGAAGGAGATAATGAAAGAAACGCTATAGCGTATCCTTTACAAGGACACTTGTAATTAAAAATTATTGTTTTGTTTAAACATTTGTAATTATTAGCAACAGCATTCTTAATAAGTTACTCAACCCTTGAAGATATAAAAATATAAATATAAATCAGTCTATCGTGATTATTAAAATAATTTTTAAGAATTTTTACTTCCTTTGGAAGAAAGCTCTCTCTCTCTTGTTTCAAGTTGGTACAGTATACGAAGTATGGAAGAAATGCGAAAGTTAAGAGCAAAGGCTAATGCACGAGGTAGAGAAATTACTGTAGAAAAATTAGCATATCTAATATGGAGTGGAAGTCAAATATTCTCGCTACGAGTGGCAGCAGCTGCTTTTATTTCGGTGGCAGCGCGCACGGTAATTTTCTTTCGCGTTCCTTTTTCCGTATACACGTCGTGTTCCTGTTCTCTTGACGGTCGACGTGGAGTAAATCGCTGCGACGGTTTTTCAGCCGGACGAGCCATTGAAATTCAGGAGGCAAAAATTGCGGTAGTTCTCCTATCGACGAAAGGCGGAACCGAGATTAATGCGAAATGGCCAATTTCTTTCAGATAACTGCAATCTTCGATTCGGAATATCAAGAAGAAATTAGGTATCTATCGCTTTGTATATAAAAATTTTCACATACAAATTTTACATTCAAAATCATTTTTTTGCAATTATTTTCATCAAAAATATTCTTTTCAAATGTTTTAATCATTACTCTTTTACCCTGAAATTGAAATTTCATAATATTCACAAAAGTGTTATTATTATCATTTGCAGTAGCATGTGTTATTTTTGATACTATTATTTCAATCGTGAAATGTACATTGTTCAAATTTTATCCTGCATGTTTTCATTCTCCTTAAATATTGATATCCATTTATGCAGAGAATAATAATAAATACGAATTATTTAATATTTATTTTATATATATATATATATATATATACATAAATTATTGCCGTTTGCTCTTGCTAATGGATACACAGTTGGTCAAAGTTTACATGCTAACAAGAAACTTATAACTGTTTTCTAGAAACCAGAACGTCCGACATTTTCCAAATTACACGCGGCATTTCACATCAAAACTCGTACATCCTAATAATAATAATAATAATACGTAAACCAAAAATAAAATTCTAATTAAAATACATTTCGCTTTCCACAAAATGATGAAACACGAGGTAACCACATTCAACAGAGTTATCTAATGTGAAATCTACTACATTTACGCATTTAATTATTTATTACGGATGGTGCGGTTAGGAAGTCTATATTATTAAAATCATTCACTGTTAAAATAAATTAAGCAATATTCTGTCCATAATTATGCGCGAAATTTGTAGAATAGATTTTCTGTAGCCCCTTCTTTCGCACGTAAACGTGTCAGTTTTACAAAGCATCTGAAAAATTTTCAGTGTACGCGTTATCTCTCACGCAATTACAAATCGCGACATGAGTTGTCGCGCGCACATTTTGCTGGCATATTGCAGGTGTTCATGGAAAAAAAGAGGTAAAAGAGAATCCCAGCTGTACGATTACACTGACATCTCTCGCGCGTCCTATTTCTTTCAGTCGCCAGGCTTGTAATTTGTTCCGGCAGTTTTTCTGTCGGCATATCCGCGGAAATTCAGGAAGTAGAAATTACCGCGACGCCGCCGCATTGGACCAGTACGACCCGTAATAGAGCTGAGATTAATGCGAACCCGTCAAATTTGTCGTCGGCAATGACAAAAGGTCGTCGCCGCCATGGACCGTGGAAATCATAGAAAAAAGGAAGTTAGTTTAGTGGGCCGCATTTGAAAGGGAGAGAAGTCGAGTTTTTTTCCATTCGATGTTCTCAGTTTGGATTTCATTTTTGCGCTGCAACATCTTTTTCTCTCTTTTTCATTCATCTCCTTCCCTCAAACCAGTAATCATCATGTCTGCATTCCTCTGTCCGCCAAACTTGCACGATGGCACAAGAATTTGAAGCGCAAATTACAATACTTCGAAATTTCATTTAACTTAATGAGTATAATGATTTCAATTTAATATCATTCGCCTAACTTTGAATTCTTTTTCTTTATGTGATAATTTTCGCACGTGGATGTACTACACCCTCGTTTTGATTCTCCCCGCAGATAACCTGGCTCTCATTTCAAGCGCACAGATTATCCCCTCCGGAAATCACTGGATCTGTGCCTTGGACTCGTACATTGCTTTCTCTCCGCCCTGCGGTCGTTGATATCCCGATTTTTATGTTCTAAATTCCCAGTATATCGCAAAACGTCCCAAACCACGAAACCACATAGCCAGGGAAAAAGCCAGGGAGGCAAGAAAAATAATTCGAGCATAGAGGGATTTTTACATTTCTCGTCTAATTGAGAAAGCTTTGAAGTTACACCGCGGTAATTTTAGACCCTTATTTTTGCAACTTGGTTTCGTCTTGGTTACCTACTACAATTTCACATACAAATAAAATATTTAATGTAATATTTAATGATTAACTTTTCTAACAAACATCATAAATAACATTAATATGCGATATTTAATGTATATTATATTTATTTCTTTTCGAAGTTATTATTAGTAATATACGTAAAATCTGTATATAAAATTTAATCGGTATTTTCCAAATCGGAGTCATCGATTTGTAACAAGCCCGTATTAAAGCGCAAAAATTATTTAAGTATGGAGCCAATGCTCACCACAGATCGCATCAAAATATTATGCGACCCTAATGAGCTTCTAATTAATTCCACATTCCCATTGCGTCACCCCTGATTATTTAATGGGAATTGTATCGAAAACCAAAGATACATTTTTCATCTGTATACACGTATTCTTTCTCACTTGTTCATTCTATATTAGCACTAAGTAATTATTCGGCCACCATAGTTTACTTAACCATCCGTTTCATTAGAGGAAGATTATGTCGCTCTCTCAAAGGCAAACCGGATTATTCTTTTCCTCCTCTGCATGCCTTCACAACCAGTTATTATTTTATTCGGTCTCGCAGTCCCTCCACAGGGACGCACTTGCCGCTTCTAAAACGCTTTCAATTATACTGTGCTTTGGGTCGGGCAATTTCAACAACCTCAACGAAATTTCATGAATTATTTGCTCCTTACATTCAGCATCATTTGATATTCTGACCCTCTCTCCCTCCCTTTCCCCTCTCGCTAATTTTACTATGGATTTAATAAATTGATGGATCGTTCTCGAAAAATAATTGGCCGAACAGTCGGCAAATAGAATAGAAATCGTCTTGGATGACCATTGAATCTGTCGACTTTAAATTGGTTGAAAAATCCGCAGATAAAGAGGAAAGAGAGAGGTTTCTGAAAGTCTCTCCTAAGATATTTTTATACATGTTTGCAGCTTGTATATTTTTGCGAAACGTTTCGTAAACTTTTTAATGCGCCATAGATATGAAAATTTCAGCTTCTGGAGAGCGCCTTCGCGAAAATAATTCCATCCGCGAAAAAATGTAAGACGCTTAAAATTTAATATAGTCCCTCCGGAGTGTGATTGCAATGTAATCACATTTTTTTCCAGGATTATCATCATCAACACTTTCTCAATGACAAACTCCCGAGGGTTGATACCCTCAGGAGTGCGTCAAGAAGAGAGGTAGAGATTCAGGAGATAATTTGTGGCATCGACTGTACCAAGAGATACTTATCTGCTGAACTAGGTCAATTAAAGGGTAGGCCACGAAAATCCAACCCTCGACTGATGTTCGTTTTTAAGATGATGTATTTAAAGAAAGAAAGGAGAGGGGAAAGTGTAGAAGGTGGATGACAAGGAGATAAATTAATGGATGATGATGAAAAAGTCCACCCTTCCACTATGATCAGTCTCATCTTATTAAACGGATTAACTTCTTCAGAAGTTCACGTAAGTGTACGGGGCATACCATCAATAACCGCGACTATCAGACTTGAACTTTGTAGTGAAGATATTATGCCATTACGTAAGCAATTGTCGGATGTCTCTCATATAGGCTATTATAGATATTCTGCGCGGCAACAGATAAGAAAAGTTATTGTACTCTTAGCTCAGTCCATAGATGCTGAAATCCTTAGATGAGAAGAAAGAAAATTGAAATATGGAAATCGATGTGGAAATATGGAACGATATTGCCTATATTTCTCGCCACACATATCATGTCCACCATATCCTTCTTTATGAGTTCTTAATTGCCGTATTTGGCAATATCATTCGAAATACGAATCTATTACGGGCACTTGTTATTTCAGTTCAAAAGCAAAAAAGCGTGATTACGTTTTCTGAAATCCCTCCAAATGAGACAAAATTTTTCGTAAACATTTTTCGCAAGTCATGCAATTTGTTGGAAACAATTATCGCGCGTTCAACAATTCTCTCGAAACTTCGCTCGGTCCATTACTATAGAATCGAAATATCGTCCGTTCCGACCACACAGCGTGCACTATAGTAAGAGTATGCTCGTGTGTCCCATCCGCTTCTCAACCCGGTATCGACCTTGGTATCAGGATTTTCGCTTCCAATTTTCCCAAGGAATCCATGATTAACGAGACACCCGGCGATACCGAAACACTCGACGGCACAAAGCCGGACCGTAATCGGGATTTTGCGCAGAGTACGTTGCCTCGTAGAGACGTGGACGCGCAAACGAGTACTTTATACAACGCCAAGAGTAACACTCATGCCTCGCATAAATGCACGCTTCCAAGCGAAACAACGAGCGCTATACAGATACCTGCAGGCCGAAACTTCGTAGTCCTGGTGAAAGATAAACCGAGATATCTCTTATTCGCATTCCAAACGGATTGAGAAGAATGGAATCATTTTACCGGTTAAATCTGCGCGTTATTTTTGTCTGAAAAGAGAAGCGTAAACAAAAAAACTGATATAAAGAATGTAAGGTCAGTCGAGCAAAAATTTTTAATCTCTCGGATAAATTTAATGAGATTTTTCCACTATATATATATTTTTAATACATATAAAATATATATTATATAAATATATATAATAAAATATACACTAAAAAAATTTTTTTTTATCCAAATATTTTTTTGAACAGCATTACGTAAATATTTATTAAATTTAAACATATACAATATTATTTATTTAAGTAGGTATTACTTTCTTTTTTGAATAAATATTTATTTGTAGTAAAGATATGTTTACAACATAATACCATTCAAGAAAATGTTACTATTAAATATTAGGATTTTTTCAATGTATATTACACTTTTTTATATTTAATTTAATTTAATTTAATTTATTTAAAAAATTTACAATTAAGAAAAGAGCCATTGTAGTTGAAATGAATTTCCTCTACCTCGAAAATATCGAATTTACCAGCTTGAATTCAACTAACGCAAACAACTTCCTTTTTTATACCGTCATTACGTCCGTTCTATTATACGCCTGTTTTGCTCTTTTAAGAAACTCATTTCCAGTTATTTAGACAAACTCTTGCGTTTTCGATGACGCGAAAGAAAACTGGCTTTCGATGCAAAGAAAACGGAGAGGAAAATTGGCTTGGAGTGGAGCAACGAGAACTAGCGAACGCTAACAGGATCGAATCGTTGCCGTTTCATTGAGTTAAAACCGCTGCATCGCACACGGGCATCGCATCTGCAGCCTCAAGCTGCAAGCGGCAGTAAACGAGCCACGAAAGGAGATGAGAGAACGTTCAAGGAGAGTCGGACACGGAAAAAAAAGATCAAATGAGACAACTCCTCGGTGACGCCTTTGAATTAAAGCTTCTCTCTCTCTCTCTCTCTCTCTCTCTCTATACTTTCTCGAAAGCACGAAGCTAACTTTCATCACGAGGTCAATGCAAACATTTCAGAAACTCCATTCGAATTGCGCCAACAGTGAAACACGTTGTGAGAACCGAATGAAGATGTTTTGCAGCTCTAAAAGACGACGATACACGAACGTAGTATGATGAAGGAATGTAATATATATGACGCACAGAGCAGAGCAAGTCTGTCTTTATCTTTCCACGGGATGATTCGGACAAAATTGTACGCGCCCGGCGACATCGTAGGATAACACGATTTACGCAAGGCGCAGGCTTTTAATCCGCTCGGCACGATGAATCTGTTAATTTCATCGAGCCAGGTAGTGTCAGCGTTTTAATTAACCCTGCAATTAAGCGCCAAAGTAGTTTAACAGGGTTAATTACCGGAATCGAAGTAAATATACCGCCGACCACCAACGCTAAGGCCGATTAGCGTCCCTCTCTCTCTCTCTCTCTCTCTCTCTCCTCTCTCTTTCTCTTTCCATCTCCTCTTCTTCTTCTTCTTGTCGTTAAGAAATAGTTTTTCATGAACGATATCGCCGATAACGTTCTTTTTATTTTGTGGTACGAGGATCACCGCCTTCTGCAAACCATGATTTTCTACCATGTCGCCTGCATGAAACCGCTACACACAATGAAAACACGATGAAACAATTCATTGTTTTTAAGAGCACTTTCCGCCGCTTGTTTTCTTTCCTCTTTTTAGATCAGAACAAGTCCAACTAAATTATAAATTGCTGCATGAGAAAGATACAAAAATTTTATCAGAATATATAACGTACTTGATTAAACTATTTTCAATTAAAAAAGGGATGTAACTTTTGACATTTTAATAAAACAATACTTCGCTTCAATATAATGGAATCGATGATAAAACGATAACTAACACAAATGTTATAAAACGCGCAATAAGATTGGAGCTTCAATGGAACGGGTGTAATGATGCAAGGAAAATAACGCGAATCCAATGGTAGAAACAATGCAATTCCCAAATGATCGAAAGAGCTGGGGATAAGAGATGAGAAAACAAGATCGCGATGATTGGCTCGCACGAACACCAACATTGCTTTCCTGATCCGCTGAAATATGAGCTGAAAGGCAAGATTAAATAGCAATAAATAAATTTCACGCTCAAGCTCGAACAAGACACGTAAAATACGATGAACACCATTGGGACTCGATATCCGAAGTCTGACGAAGCAACATAGTCGGTCGTGCGCGAAATAAAAAAAAACGATACTTGAGGAGGAAGTGCAAGAGTTTCGTCTTCGAATGACGAAAATAAAAGGAAAGATACATGGCGATCGTTCTTTGTTTAAGTGAAAACTCAGATATGACCCTGCGTAAAAGTTATCAGGCTGACTGCCGAGAAACGTGTACTTACAATCTTTCGCGAAATGTCGCGGCGAGACAACGAACATGAAGACAAACGCGACGACGACGATGTCATCGTCGTGCGAGCACATTTATCTTGCACTGAAAAACCAAATTATAGATAAGGCGCAATATCTGACAGCCACGAATAATGCCAGATCACCGCTTTTACGATACCTTTATGACGAGTCTCTCTCTTCTCCTCCCTAACTTCTTCGCGATATAGCGCAATCCTCCCTCTGGCAATTTACGCTCCGATGTTTACGACTGCTCGTGATTGTACTCGCGTTTCATCACCGATCTGATTAACCTTTAACGTCTGATCGTACGACATGTGCAGTGCTCCAAATCTACGAACTATACCATTTCATTGCCGAGTTTCATTAAACGTGAATTTCCTGGTTTCTTGAATTATGCGCCGTGCTTATAAAACGAATTAACGTGTATTATTTTGGAGTTTATTAATAAACAAAGGCGCGAGTTTAAAGGAACTAAATAACAAATGAATCTTCTCTTACAATATCGTTTCTACGGAAATTACTAATTAATGAAGCAAATAAATGTTTTATGGAAACAGGTTCCTAAATAGAGAGGAAGAAAAAAAGACAGAGAAAGAGAGATTCCGCAAAATTCAACGAAAAAGGCATCTTGATATCCTCAGTAATTACGGAGAATTCTCGTGCGTCTCGGCGGCCGCAAAAAGATTCGCTCTTTACTTTACAAGATTAGCAAAAAAACACTCGTACAGAATGAAATCCTCGCAATGTAAAAAAAAAAAAGAAATCAGCTTGCAGCGCTGCCACGACCAAGTTCCGCAATGAAACTCGAGAGCAAGGAGTAGGATTCCCTACCGAGAGTGAGGAGAGATTTCCTAGCAGATATTCCCCGTTACACGCGGTTCTCCGGGTCGAAGAGCCTGAACTGAATGAGCGGAAAAAGAAGTTCCGACTCTTTTGCTGAGAGAATCAAGTTCGAAGCGCGCCCCATGAACCGTGGATACCGAAACGAAGTGACGCTAAACTAATTTCACCCGCTTCTGTTCAGAACGTTTTTCGACCCCCCCGCCTTCGGCGCCTGGAACTGAACCCTCCCCTCCCCCCCCCGTCGACAGCGAAAGGGACCACATCGTGGTCGGTTGCAGAAGAGAGAGAAGAAAAAAAAACATTATGAGTGCAGCCATGGATAAAAATCTCGCGACACAAAGGACGCACCCATCTTCCCCCGTGCCCGCTTCTTTCCGCTCGCCGTCTCTTTCCGTTTTTCCTTGCTTCTTCCATCTGGTGTTACAACGTTTTTCTCCCTTCAACTGCCGTACTAATTGACGTTTCGCTCGGCATGCACTCTGCATGGCAACTATCCTCCCTTTGGAGCCAAGCAGCGAACAGCTTTCTTTGTTATCTTAATCACGAGAGCGATATCATTAGCCGCTGCTTCCCGCATGCGCATCTACATCGCACGCGCAGACCGCTTTTATTTGCGAGCTAATTTATTATGCTAATTACTTTTCCAAGTATGTTCCACGCGCGAGTCGACTCGCGTGCTCGTTTCAAGAACGAAACGGCGCGCGCACGCAAACTTAGTTTTCGTACAATTTGTCCCTCTTACATTCTTTCCTTTCTACCTCTCTCTCTCTCTCTCTTTTCTGCTTGTGCACATTTCTGGTTTCCCTTTTCTCTCTTGGCTTTTTTTAATCACGCGACGAGTTTAAAGAAGAGCACGGGTACCATCGCAAAAAGAGGACAATTGATTGGCCTGATTGCAATTGTACTACACGAGCGTTTAAAAACGAATTCGAATTCTTGCTGCGCGTTTTCTACCGCGCGTTTGTCATCTGCCATTTAATCAATAGAAATTATTGTCAACAAAAATAACTATTATTAATGCCAGTTGTCGTAAATGTCGTATAAATAATACATCATTTTTATCACCAAAAATTTTTTCGAGATCAGTTATCTCATCAGTAATCAGCCGTATATTTTAAAAAAGAAAATGATTTCCCGAGATACCGCAAAGAGAAACAATAAAGTCGCTGGATGTCCTGGTTTATTTAGAAAACATCCGTATCTTTTGTCCGTTTTAATCAAGCCTACCATTTATGCAAACCCGAAGAACTATATGCTCATAGAAATTTAATGGAAACCCATTCTGTGTTACAGATTGGGAGCTTTCGATTGGATGATATTCCATTTTGTTTTATCACAAAGAGGTAGAGTTCTGTGCACAAACATTAATCATTCCCTTTGATATTCTACAATACGCAACATTCGATTACGTCCCGTTGTAAAACGAAGCTAAAAAATAAAGGAATTTCTATTAAATTAAATATTTTAATACGCGTAAATAGCCTAAGTTAATATATTTACCAAAACGTGCGGCACAATCTCTTCGTTAACTTTGTTATCTGATGAGCTTGATTAAAGGCAAGCGCAATATAATACCGGTCGTAATAATTCAATTACAATTTATAGTACCACTGCGCATTGCCCATTACCGGTAAACAATTTATTTGCAGCTGCAACTCATACATCTGTACATAAATTACGATCGTTGTAATTATTGACAACTCACCAGCAGCATTGGAAAATATCATTTTAAAGAAGATATCAGTTTCGTATATAATTTTAGGACATAATAATACACAAATTAATTAATATAATTCGTTATATCGGAATCAGAAATTATAGCATTGGATGTTTAAACATTAATTCATATATGTACTAATGTTTAAATATGTAAAATGATTAAATATTAATTTACAATATGTCGAATGCTTGAGCATTACCTATAATTCGTATTCGCGAATAACGACTTGACTATAAAATAACAGTAACAAAAAAGCGTTCGGAAAGATATGTTCAAAGAAAAAAAAATATGAGAAAATATGAATTATTTTTTGGATAAAGAAACCTATCAACAACCTACACTCTAAATATTTCTAAATAGTATATGAATTCATTTTAACGACTTACAAAATAGATTATACTAAACAAGATAACAACGTCACGAAAGTTATTGTCACGACATGGCACAAAATGACCTGAGGTTAAATATTTTCATGCATTCTTGTATTTTCACGTGTTTACATAGTGATAATCTATACTAATGACGAGAGCGATGCAACAATTTATTGTCAACTTTACATGGCATTTATCTCGGATTTACATATTTTGATGTATTACGTGGTTTTATATTATATTTAAAGCACATAAGATCTTTCTACTGCAATAATTTCTACGATATATAATGACAATTTATGAAGTTTATTTTAAACATATGCGTGAGAGTCTTCTCATTTTATAAAATTAATTAATTCCGCAGATTGTGCTCTTTATTGACTTTTCGCATCTGAAACTAGGGCGCCCGAGGTGTTAACATAACGTTCGGATAATGCACGAGCCGTTTATTTTGAAAGTAAGCCAGTTGCGAGACATCATGAATTTGAATGAGATGTGAACATGAACCGTGCTATAGATATAGTATGACGAGTTTAACAAGATTTTCGATAAGCGGGTTTATCATAACCCCGAAATAAATCAGGCTCATATCATTTTAATCCGTATTCCGTTTGCTTCTGAGAGAAAAAAAAATGAAACGACGCGTTCTCGCGATGGAATTCTCGAAAGAACAGTAGGATAACTCCGGCTAAGGGTAACTTCCGTTTCATGCCTTTATGTTATATAAGTATTGTGTTATGATTTCAGTTTCTTACTGTTAATATTAATGACATTATTATAAGTTGAATCGATTCATCATTGTGTTAAGTAGCGCCATCATAAATTATAACCCATTGTACATAAAATGATGATAACTGTAGGACTTGCAAAAGACTCAGTGGTTATTTCGTGATATTGTATATAAGTGTAGAGGAATAGTAAAGCATGTTGTATAACAAAATATAAATATAAATACTTTGCTCTAGTATTCTTTGTTTAGTTTGTTGTCTTGTATATGTTTGGAATATACGGCATTTTTAGCGGGCGAGATTTATACCCAAAGTATACAAAGTGGGCAGATTAAATTAAGTACACTAAATGCAATAAACGCATTATATGAAATATGTACCTCATGTCATAACTTGTAATATATGTGTGTGGGAAGATTGTAATTATTATTTATTACTTTGTATACATATTTATCATTCTTATTCCTTAATAAAACTTTATAAACGCATTTTGTAAGTTATTGTATCGTTTTATGTCTTATATATATGTATTATTTGTAAATTTTTTTATGAACCATAGATACCCCCCTCCTTCTATGAGTAGCATATATCCCATCTCTCTAAGATATATAACAAAAATGCAAGGGTTTAAAAAAGTTCATTTTTTAATACGAAAAACGAATATAAATATTTTGGATTTCTAATATTTTTTTTATAATAGTAGACAGTATAAAGTTTTTACTGATATAGTTCGTTTACTTTAAACATAATAAATAATACTTAATAAATTAAGTTTTTTTGATAGATGTGGCGTATATACCGGAGTTACCCTATACCCAGACTTATCTATATC
>Ga0157363_1002539_pt1 | contig 16145 bp, 11 predicted proteins | sample AttsexASBM1_FD_111477 | JGI IMG/M metagenome (GOLD analysis project Ga0157363, IMG submission 111477) | Fungus gardens microbial communities from leaf cutter ant in Ribeirão Preto, State of São Paulo, Brazil - Atta sexdens ASBM1 | ecosystem: Host-associated > Fungi > Mycelium > Unclassified ...
CGACCGCCAACAACAATGACCATAAGGATTACAGCTATGGGTTTTCTTTCCGGTAAGCGCATTCTGATTACTGGCGTTGCCAGTAAACTCTCCATTGCCTACGGTATTGCACAGGCGATGCACAAACAGGGCGCAGAACTGGCTTTCACCTACCAGAACGACAAATTGAAAAGTCGTGTGGAAGAGTTCGCTAAAGATTTGGGTTCTGACATTGTTCTGCCGTGCGATGTGGCAGAAGACGAGAGCATCACTGCGCTGTTCACCGAACTGGCAAAAACCTGGCCAAAATTTGACGGTTTCGTTCACTCAATCGGTTTCGCACCTGGCGATCAGCTGGATGGTGACTACGTGAACGCCGTGACCCGTGAAGGCTTTAAGATCGCTCACGACATCTCTGCCTACAGCTTCGTAGCGATGGCAAAAGAGTGCCGTGCGATGCTGAACCCGAACTCAGCCCTGCTGACCCTGTCTTATCTGGGTGCAGAGCGCGCGATCCCGAACTACAACGTGATGGGTCTGGCTAAAGCGTCTCTGGAAGCCAACGTGCGCTACATGGCGAACGCGATGGGTCCTGAAGGTACGCGCGTTAACGCCGTATCAGCGGGTCCAATCCGTACTCTGGCAGCATCAGGCATCAAAGATTTCCGTAAGATGCTGGCTCACTGTGAAGCTGTTACTCCAATTCGCCGTACTGTCACCATCGAAGACGTGGGTAACTCTGCGGCCTTCCTGTGCTCTGACCTGGCGGGTGGTATCACTGGTGAAGTGGTACACGTTGATGGCGGCTTCAGCATTGCCGCGATGAACGAGCTGGAACTGAAATAAGTTCTGAAGGCGAGCCGGGTGCTCGCCTTTTTTCTTAGCGAAGTCTCGGCTGTCTTCGCCGATTTTCGCCCTGTTCACTTTCGACTGATTTCTCCCGCAAACTCACCTCTCCCTGCTAGCTACCGCTTGAATTTTCAGGCGTATAGATTCATTCGATCTTAATTATTCCCCTTCATTCTTTTGCCACAGCCAGTGCTTCAGCGACGATAAGCTAGCCTTTTGGTGGCGATGCGCTTTTCAGATTTGCCCGTCGTGTACCCAAACCGTTTTTTGCGCAAGGAATGACCATGGAACAACGCCGTTCTCCCGGCCATGACCACTGGTTTTATGAAAGCCAGACTCGCCCGCACACCCAGGCCACCGCGCCATTAGTGCCCGAAGCCGCCTATCTCGAAGATCGCTTTTTATTAGGTCTGCAACAGGAGGCCACTGCACTGCAGCCCCTGTTTACTCGTTTCCAGCCGGCGTTACTGGCCGCGCGCGATCTGAGCCAGATTTTGCTGCCGGATACGCTGAGCACCTCACTCACGCATACCTTAACGCTCTACGATCGTCTCAGTACCGCGTTGACAGTGGCGCAGGTTGCGGGGGTGCAGCGACTGTGTAATCACTACTCGGCGCGCCTCAACCCCCTGCCGGGCCCGGATTCCTCTCGCGAGAGTAACAACCGCCTGACACAAATCACCCAGTACGCGCGTCAGTTGGCGATGCAACCGGCACTGATTAACGCCGGGAGCATTAGCGCACTGGATGCCGTCGGGCTCACTGAGCCGGATATTGTCACCCTCAATCAACTGGTGGGATTTGTCAGCTATCAGGCGCGAGTGGTCGCGGCACTGCAGGCTCTGATGGGCTTGCCGGTGCGCTGGATACCCGGCGTAACACCGCCAGCGGATGCTGATGTCACGTTCTTTGCCCGTGACATTGCATGGCAGCACGCACTTAAGCCAGTTGAATTGCGCTATGCCAGTGCCGATCAACTGGCGGCGATCACCTTTTGTCAGGGTATAGAAGGTTTGGACGATGCGGTTTGGTTGCTGGTGCATGACGCGCAGGCGTTGTATGGCTGGGCAACCCTGCAACAGCGCATCAGCGAAAATCATGACGAGGAAACCGCATTGGCGCTGGCAACCAGTGCGCGCATCCTGGGCTGTCAGCGCCAGTTCGCACGTCATGCCGGCAGTCAGCGCGAAGCGTTGCTGGCGGATGTTGATAAAGCGGGTGAAACGCAGCCGTTAATTGGCGTTACCGCTCAGCTGGTTCGCATGCCAGAGCGGTTTAGCGCAGCACACCTGCAGCCATTGCTGAATGCGGGATGGGGAACCGAGCGCATTTTCACACTGTTGCAGGCAGTGGCGTTTGCCAGTTGGCAGGATAGGTTAGGGATGGCGCTGGGCGAAACGCGTTAATCCGGCAAATGCCGTCGCGCTTCGTCAAAGAAATGTTGAGCCAGTGGCGATGCCCTGCCGGGCTCAGCAATCACCAACGCGGCCTGGCGTCCCATGGGTGCCATCGCAATCGGCCGCCGAGCCACATTTTGCAGCATTTCCGGCAGTAAATGTCCGCGCGGCGACACCATCACGCCTAATCCCACCTGCGCGCTCTGTAATAGCTGCATAATCGAGGCACTTTCCACAATCACTCGTGGTAGCAAACCGGTTTCGCGCAGTTGGCTATCCACGTAACGACGGAAATAGCGCGTGGGTTCCGCAAGGCACAGCGGAAGCTGCGCCAGTTGCGCAAGTGAAACCGTGTCGTGTTGAAGTAAATCTGGGAAGTGCTGAGGATTAAAAATCGCCTCCACGCCGGGATCTTTTAACAGCGCGGTCTGAAAGTGTAGTTCTCGCAGAGCGGTGAGCTCGAAGAAGCCAATCCCGCCGTCCACCGTATGGCTATTGAGTGCCTCCAGCAGTTGGTCCGCACTCATGGCGGAGACGCGATAATCCAGCTGCGGATAACGTGTTTCAACCGCTTTTAATAACGCCGGCAAGGCGACACTACACTGTGGCATCACACCGAGTCGCAGCGTGCCGTTGACGCCATGCTTCAGCGACTCGACTTCCAGCTTCAGTCCCGAGTAAACCGACACGATCTCACGCGCCCAGGTCAGCACCCGTTCCCCTTCCGGCGTAAAGCCATCGAAGTTGTTGCTGCGATTAATCAGCGATAAACCCAGTTCGCGCTCAAGGTTTTTTAACCGCATCGATAAGGTCGGCTGACTGACAAAACTGGCCTCTGCCGCGCGGCCAAAATGGCGCTCACGCTCTAAATTACAGAGATATATCAATTGCTTGATGTCGATTTTGGCATCCACCTTAAAGTCACGATCGCGCTATGGTAGCAAACCCGCACCGCTTTATCCTGTTCACGGCACAAAAAGCACGAAGGCCGCCCAACGGCAGCCTTCGGTGGAAAGTTGATGCCCCACCCGGCGCTTATCTCCAGCACTCTTAATGGCTTAGCTCTTGAAGGGGCAAATGCATCTTCGCAAATTAGGGCAAACTGCATTTAACATTGATTGCTCATTTTATTATTAGCATGATAACTAAGTGTGTTACGCCACGCCTAATGCACTTTTTACTTCGTTAGCAATTTTCTCCACCTGCGGACCGTAAATCACCTGCACATCGTGATCGCTGACACGGTTAATCCCGTTAGCTCCGGTAGTCAGCAGCGTTTGATCCACCACCTCTTTCATCTCTTTCACGCGTACCCGCAGGCGTGTGAAACAGCAATCGACGTCCTCTATATTGGCCTCGCCGCCCAACCCGCTGATGATCACCTGAGTGCGTTCATCCGCTGTCACCTGCGCGGTTTGCGGCTCCTCATCTGATTCACGCCCCGGCGTTTCCACTTGCATGCGCGTTATGACAAAACGGAAGCCGTAATAGTAGATCGGCGCATAAATCACCCCCAGCGCTACCGTCCACCACCATTGGGTTTTACTGCCGCCGAGAATACCGAACACCACCAGATCGATGGCGCCGCCCTGCACGTTGCCGATCATTAAATGCAGCATCGACATCAGCATAAATGACAGTCCGGTCAATAACGCATGCAGGATGTAGAGCACCGGTGATACGAAGATAAAACAGAACTCCAGCGGTTCAGTGATGCCGGTGGTGAAGGAGGTCAACGCACCTGCCATCACCAGCGCTTTAACCCGCTGTTTATGCTCCGGACGCGCGGTGTGGTAGATCGCCAGTGCAGCAGCAGGCAAGCCGAACATCATCACCGGGATTTTACCCTGAGCCAGGAATTGGGTGGCACTGCACACCGTCTCATCAGGTATAGCGCCTGGATTGGTGAGCGAAGTGTTGAAAATATTCAGTGCACCAACAATGGTTTGCCCGTCCACCGTCGCCATGCCACCGATAGGGGTGAAACGCACTGTTTCATTGAGGATATGGTGCAAGCCAGTCGGGATAAGCAGACGTTCGCCGGTTCCCAGCAGAAACGCGCCGTACTGGCCGCTTTTCCCAATCATCTTGCCGACCCAGGCAATGCCTTCGCCGATCGTGGGCCAGATCAAGGCCAGCAGCACGCCAATCAGCGGCAAGACGATAACGGTGACGATGGGGACAAAGCGCCGCCCGCCGAAAAAGCTAATCGCCGTCGGCAATGGTTGCGTGTAAAAGCGATTATGCAGTGCCACGGTGACTAGCCCGGCAATCACGCCGCCAAGCACACTCATGTTGTAAGTAAAGATGCCCAGCATCTCGATGTACTCTGCCGAAGTCATCATCGCCGTGGTTTGATCCAGGCCTGCTTGCTGTAAGGCTTCTGGGGTCGTGGTGGCCGCCGTCAGCCCTTTGGCCGCCAGCGTAGCACTGATGCCCACATTCATCACGACATAGCCAATGACTGCCGCAAAAGCCGCAGTAGGCTTCTCCGCTTTCGCCAGACCAATGGCGCTGGCTACGGCGAAGAACACGGGCAGATTGGCAAATAAGGCCGCCGCCACTTTGCGGATAAAACCAATAATCAGTTGTGGCACCTGCATATTGGCAAAGGCATCACCGGTGACGGCGGGGTTCTGCATCGCCGCAGCCAGCCCGAGAAAAATCCCGGCGGCGGCAATAACGGAGATCGGCATCATTAAGGCTTTACCGAAGGCGTGAATTTGGCTGGCAAGATTCTTCATGGTGCGCGCCCTTTCATCAATTGAAAGAGCAATTATTAGCCAGTTATTGGATTGTCACGTCGCGACGCTGTCCTGCCAGCAGGTAAAGTTTGAACCACATCACGCTTCTGACTGTTTGATCGCGATAAACGCCGCCTATCGCACCATTAAACCAATCAATTAGACAACTTTTGCTGTCAGTCGCACACTTCCCCACAACAGAAGTCATATTCTGATAACAATTCATAAACAATAAGCCTGCAACGACTATGAAATTTAAACGTAAGATTCAGCCTTATCGTGCCGCTGCTGGCGGCTGGGGCTCTTTGGAAGCTACCACCCGTTTCGTCCTTGATAGTAAAGCTGCGCTGAAAAACATGCGCAATTTGATGCGCATGAACAAAGCGCGTGGCTTTGACTGCCCGGGTTGTGCATGGGGTGATGACAACAAGAGCACCTTCAGCTTCTGTGAGAACGGCGCGAAAGCCGTGACCTGGGAAGCGACCCGCCGTGTGGTGGAGCCCGAGTTTTTCGCTCAACACAGCGTGAGCACCCTGTATCAACAGAGCGACTATTTCCTGGAGTATCAGGGACGCCTGACGCATCCGATGCGCTATAACAGCGCCACCGATCACTATGAACCGATCAGCTGGGACGATGCGTTGGCGATGATCGCCCGTCATCTTAAGGCGATGGATCATCCCGACCAGATGGAGCTTTACACTTCCGGTCGCGCCAGTAACGAAGCCTCATGGCTCTATCAGCTTTTCGGCCGCGTGATGGGCACCAATAACTTCCCTGACTGTTCCAATATGTGCCACGAAGCCAGCGGCACCGGCTTGAAGCGCAGCATCGGCGTCGGGAAAGGCACCATTCGTCTCGATGATTTTGACCACGCCAATGCGATTTTCGTTATCGGTCAAAATCCGGGCACTAACCATCCACGTATGCTGCACAGCCTGCGCCACGCAGCCGATCACGGTGCGAAAATTGTGACGTTCAACACACTGCGCGAGCGTGGGTTAGAACGTTTTGCCGACCCGCAGAAACCACTGGAAGTCGTCACCTCCATGGCGGGAACCATTAGTTCTGCCTATTATCAGCCCAATCTCGGCGGCGATATGGCAGCGATTCGCGGCATGGTGAAAACTCTGCTGGAAGTGCAACGCGAGCGTTTAGCTGCGGGTGAACCAGGCATCTTTGATCAAGAATTTATCGACGCCAACACCCATGGCATTGAGAGCTATCTGGCTGCCGTGGATAACACGCGCTGGGACGATATCGTGCGTCAATCCGGCCTGAGCGAAGCGCAGATTCGGGAAGCGGCCGCGATCTACCAGAGCGCTGAGCGTGTCATCATTACCTGGGCGATGGGCGTGACTCAGCATAAACACTCCGTTGATACGGTGCGTGAGATAACCAACCTGCAACTGCTGTTTGGACAGCTGGGTAAAAAAGGCGCTGGCCTTTGTCCGGTGCGCGGCCACAGTAACGTGCAGGGGAACCGCACCATGGGGATCGATGAGAAACCCAATAAGCCGTTCCTTGATGCCTTGGGCGCGCATTTCGGCTTCGAACCGCCGCGTGAACACGGTCATAACACCGTTGAAGCGCTTGGCGCGATGCTGCGTGATGAAGTGAAAGTGCTGATCGCCCTAGGCGGCAACCTTGCGGCTGCCGCACCCGATTCCCCGGTGACAGAGGAAGCGCTTCAGCATTGCGGTCTGACCGTGCACATCAGCACCAAACTCAATCGCAGCCATCTGGTGCCGGGCCACGAAGGTTTGATTCTGCCGACGCTCGGCCGTACTGAGCGCGATCGTCAGGCCAGCGGTAACCAGTTCATCACCGTTGAAGACTCTTTCAGCATGGTACACGCCTCAGAAGGTGTGGGCATTCCACTGGCAGATACCCAGCGCTCCGAAACCGCGATTGTGGCCGGTATTGCACACGCCACGCTGGGCAGTGATAAGATTGACTGGCTGGGCATGGCCGATGATTACAACGTGATCCGCGATCACATTGGTGCCACTATTCCTGGCTTTGCCGACTTTAATAACAAGTGTGATATTCCGGGCGGATTCTACCTGGGTAGCGCCGCGGCGGAGTTGCGTTTCAATACGCCAAGCAAACGGGCGGAGTTCAGCGCGGCAGCCTTGCCAACCTCGCTGTTCCCACAGCTGGGCAGCGAAGTGGAGGTGCCGTTCACGTTGCAAACCCTGCGTTCGCATGACCAGTACAACACCACCATTTACGGCCTCGATGACCGTTATCGTGGCGTGTATGGTCAGCGTGAAGTGGTGTTTATCCACCCGGATGACATGGCATCACTCGGCTTCAGCGAAGGCCAGCTGGTGGATATCGAAACGCTGTGGAATGATGGCCTGACGCGCCGTGTGAGTGGCTTTAAGCTGGTGCCGTATAACATTCCGCGCGGTAATCTCGCGGCCTATTATCCGGAAACCAACCCGCTGGTGCCGCTCTCCAGCTATGGTGACGGCAGCGGGACGCCGACCTCGAAATCGGTGCCGGTAAAACTGGCATTGAGCGCGGCTCTTCCTACGCAGCGCATCGCCTAAGTCCTCTTCGTTATCAGAAGGTAAAAAGCCGCGTAATGCGGCTTTTTAGCCTGTTTTGGCCTTGCCGCGCGCCCCTGATTCGCGTAAAACTGTCCACCGCTCTTAGGCCACGAAACTAAATACATTATGTTCCAGGATAACCCGCTGCTCGCGCAGCTGAAAGAGAAGCTTCACGCGCAAACCCCGCGCGCCGAAGGTGTTGTGAAAGGCACGGAAAAAGGCTTTGGCTTCCTCGAAGTCGATGCCCAAAAAAGCTACTTCATTCCCCCTCCGCAGATGAAAAAAGTGATGCACGGTGACCGTATTTCTGCGGTGATCCACACTGATAAAGATCGCGAGAGCGCCGAGCCGGAAACCCTGATTGAGCCGTTCCTGACCCGCTTTGTGGGCCGCGTGCAGAAGAAGGACGATCGTTTGTCGATTGTACCTGACCATCCACTGCTGAAAGAGGCGATCCAGTGCCGCGCTGCCCGTGACGTCACCCATGATTTTCAGAATGGCGACTGGGCCGTGGCTGAAATGCGCCGCCATCCGCTGAAAGGCGATCGCGGATTCTATGCTGAACTGACCGAATTCATTGTCACTGCGGACGATCATCTTGCGCCGTGGTGGGTCACCCTGTCGCGCCATAATCTGGAGCGCGAAGCCCCGAACGTTGGCTTCGGCGAAATGCTGGATGAGCACTTGCAGCGCGAAGACCTTACCGCGCTCAACTTCGTCACCATCGACAGCGCCAGCACCGAAGATATGGATGATGCGCTGTATGTTGAGGAGCAGGCTGACGGCAATCTGCAGCTAACCATCGCGATTGCCGATCCGACCGCTTACGTAGCGGAAGGCAGCGATCTGGATAAGCTGGCTTCAAAGCGCGCCTTCACCAACTATTTGCCTGGCTTCAACATCCCTATGCTGCCGCGCGAACTGTCTGATGACATCTGTTCGCTGCGCCCAAATGTGCGTCGTCCAGCGCTGGCCTGTCGCGTGACGCTCACGGCAGACGGCAGCGTAACGGGTGAAGTGCATTTCTTTGCGGCCTGGATCGAATCTAAAGCCAAGCTGGTCTATGACGAAGTGTCAGACTGGCTGGAAAACGCCGGTAGCTGGCAGCCAGAGAATGAGGCGATTGCCGGGCAGATTCGCTTGTTGCATCGTGTGTGTCTGGCGCGCAGCGAGTGGCGTCAAACTCACGCGCTGGTGTTCAAAGATCGCCCTGATTACCGCTTTGTGCTGGGCGAAAAAGGTGAAGTGCTGGATATCATTTCTGAGCCGCGCCGCATCGCCAACCGCATCGTTGAAGAGTCGATGATTCTGGCTAACGTCTGCGCGGCCAAAGTGCTGCAGGAGAAGCTGGGCTTCGGTATCTATAACCTGCACACCGGCTTCGATCTGGCAAACGCAGAGCAAGCTGCTGGTGTGCTGGCCGGTCACGGTATTACCGTGGATCCTCAGGCGATCACCACGCTGGAAGGTTTCCGCCAGCTGCGTCGTCAACTGGATGCCCAGCCAACGCAGTACCTCGACAGCCGCATTCGTCGCTTCCAGAGCTTCGCTGAAGTCGGCACCGAACCGGGTCCGCACTTTGGTCTGGGTCTCGAAGCCTATGCGACCTGGACATCGCCGATTCGTAAATTTGGCGATATGATCAACCATCGCCTGCTGAAAGCCATTGTGCGCGGCGACAGCATTGCGCGTCCAAAAGACGAGTTCACCACCATTATGAGTGAGCGTCGTCGCCTGAACCGCATGGCCGAACGTGATGTGGGTGACTGGCTGTATGCGCGCTTCCTCGCGCCGTCTGCCGGAACTGACCGCAAGTTCAGCGCCGAAATCATCGACGTGTCTCGTGGCGGTATGCGCGTACGTCTGCTGGAGAACGGCGCCGTTGCCTTTATCCCTGCCCCGTTCATCCACGCGGTGCGTGATGAGCTGGTGTGCTCACAAGAGAGCGGCACCGTGCAGATCAAAGGCGAAGTCGCTTATCGCGTGACCGACATTATCGACGTGACCATCGCCGAAGTGCGTATGGAAACTCGTAGCGTGGTGGCGCGCCCGGCTGCCTGAGCATGAATATCTGCGGGATAACAGCCGTTATCCCGCATTTTTCCCCCTAAGTTTTATCTGATGTTAAATTTGCCTTCCGCTTCACACTTCTGATTCGATTCCCTGTCGTTAACAATTCATTACATTACTTTTAACTTGTTGTATCCGATTGCCTATTTTCCCGGTCTCTACAAGGAGTTAACTCATGAACAACGTCAAAACCGGATTGATCTGGTTAGCGGTGGCGTTAATTGGTGCGGGTGCGTTTGCCATGCTGGCGCTCAGCCGTGGCGAACACGTCAACGCCGTCTGGCTGGTTATTGCGTCCGTTGCCTGCTACAGCATTGCGTATCGCTTCTACAGCCTGTTTATCGCTGAACGTATTTTCGAACTGGATGACCGTCGCCGCACGCCTGCCGAGCGGCTGAATGATGGTCTCGATTATGTGCCGACCAATAAATGGGTACTGTTCGGCCACCACTTTGCGGCGATTGCTGGTGCCGGTCCGCTGGTTGGCCCAATCCTCGCGGCGCAAATGGGCTTTCTGCCTGGCACCATCTGGATTTTGGTTGGCGTGATGTTGGCTGGTGCGGTGCAGGATTTCTTGATCCTGTTCATCTCTACCCGTCGTGATGGTCGCTCGTTGGGTGAAATGGCACGTCAGGAGCTGGGTTCGTTTGCGGGCGTGGTCACCATGCTCGGTGCGCTTGGCGTGATGATCATCATCCTGTCAGCGCTGGCGCTGGTGGTGGTGAAAGCGTTAGCCAACAGTCCGTGGGGACTGTTTACCATCGCCGCAACCATTCCAATCGCGCTGTTTATGGGCGTGTATATGCGCTATCTGCGCCCCGGCAAGATCGCTGAAGTGTCGATTATCGGCTTTGTGCTGATGATGGCGGCGATCATTTACGGTGGCGATGTGGCTGCCGATCCCTATTGGGGACCGCTGTTCACGCTGAAAGGCACCGAACTGACCTGGGTGCTGGTGATCTATGGCTTCGTCGCCTCTTCGCTGCCGGTGTGGCTGCTGCTGGCTCCGCGTGATTACCTGTCAACTTTCCTGAAGATCGGCGTCATCATTGGTCTGGCAATTGGCATTGTGTTTGCGATGCCGGAACTAAAGATGCCGGCAGTGACCAAATTTATAGACGGTAGCGGTCCGGTGTTCTCGGGTGCGCTGTTCCCGTTCCTGTTTATCACTATCGCCTGTGGCGCGATTTCTGGCTTCCACGCGCTGGTCTCCAGTGGCACTACGCCAAAACTGGTTGAGCGCGAAAGTCACATCCGTTTTATCGGCTATGGCGCGATGCTGATGGAATCCTTCGTGGCGATCATGGCGCTGATTTGCGCCTCCGTGCTTGATCCGGGCGTCTATTTTGCGATGAACTCACCCGCAGCACTGATCGGTACCACCGTTGAGAGCGCTTCGCAGGTGATTAACGGCTGGGGCTTTGTCGTGACGCCGGAGATGCTGAGCGGTATCGCGCGCGATGTGGGTGAAAGTACTGTCCTCTCGCGGGCCGGTGGCGCACCAACCTTCGCCGTGGGGATGGCGCACATCATCACCGAGGTATTTAACAGCCGGGTGATGATGGCGTTCTGGTATCACTTCGCCATCCTGTTTGAAGCGCTGTTTATTCTGACAGCGGTTGATGCCGGTACCCGCGCCTGTCGCTTTATGGTGCAGGATTTGGTTGGCACCGTGGTGCCCTCCATGGCCAACAACCGTTCCTGGCTGGGCAATATGGCGGGCACCACGGTGGCCGTAGCCGGATGGGGCTTCTTTGTCTACCAGGGTGTCGTCGATCCGCTGGGCGGCATCAATACCCTTTGGCCGCTGTTTGGCATTGGCAACCAGATGCTGGCCTCAATGGCGCTGATTCTCGGCACCGTGGTGCTGTTCAAAATGAAGAAACAGCGTTACGCGTGGGTGACGATTTTACCGACCGCCTGGCTGTTTGTGACCTCCATGACCGCCGGTTGGCAAAAGATTTTCCACGAGAAGCCCTCCATTGGCTTCCTTGCGCAAGCCAACAAGTTCCGTAAAGGAATTGATGAGGGGGTGATTATCGCTCCGGCGAAAACCGTGGCGGACATGCAAACTATCGTATTTAGCAATCAAATTAACGCGGCCCTGTGTGGCTTCTTTATGCTGGTGGCCGTCACCATGTTGATTGCGGCGTTCTTTGTCATCCGCCGAGCCCTGCGCAGTCAGGTACCCACCACCCACGAGTCCGAAGTCTCCCTGCGTAAGGAGGTGCGAAATGTCTGAGTCCATTCATCGCTGGAAAAAACCGATCGGTGACTGGCAGATTCAGCATTGCTTACCGATCGCACCCCAGGCCACCGGGCAAACTCTTAATCGCTGGCAACAAATATGGCAGGGATTGAAGCAAAGTTTTCGCTTAATGGTTGGCGTTCACGACTATCAAACTTATCTGAAGCATATGCGTGAGCACCATCCCGGGCAAACGCCGATGGATGAGCGAGCCTTTCATCGCTACTGCCTTGAGGCCCGTTTTCCCAGCCAGGCAGGCAAGCTCGGCAAGTGTCCTTGCTGACATTTTTAAGCCCCGATTTTCGGGGCTTTTTCGTGCCATTCTTTAGTGAAAACAAAAATATATTTGGTTTGCATCTTGTGCTAACGCAGGAGGTTGAATACTGTTGCTAAAATAATGAGATACCGCCTGCTCAGCATTTCCCCGGAGGAAGTTTCCATGACCGATGAACAAGGGCAAACGTTGCTATACACCCTGTTTGGCACAACCAGCCCTCATTGGCGTTTAACTTCAGATAGCGATGCTTTGCATTTTGCCGAAGATGAGAATGCCAATACCAATTTGGCGGTTCCATTAACCCCCGCGCAGGCCAGTCTACTGCGTGCGATGACGGTGATCACCTCCAGTATCAACCTGACGCTCTCCCTGCGCGGTGCGCCAGTGCCAATGCACTTCGTCGGCCGCAAGGTCAACCAATCAACATGGGCCGGCACCTCTTCTGCCTGGGGTGATACCTCCTCCGTAGCGCGTGATTTAACTCTGGGATTGTCTTTTGCTGAACAAGTGGTCTCCGAAGCAAATTCGGTGATTGTCATCCTCGATCAGCGTGGCAACATCCAGCGATTCAACCGCTTAAGCGAAGAGTACACCGGGCTCAAAGAGCAGGAAGTGATCGGCCGCAACGTGTTTCAGCTGTTTATGACCAAACAGGAAGCGCAGGCTTCGCGTCGCAACATTTCGGGCTTCTTTCGCGATGGCAACTCTTATGAAGTAGAGCGCTGGATCAAAACCAAAAAAGGCCAGCGACTGTTTCTGTTTCGTAATAAGTTTGTGCACAGCGGTAGTGGGAAAAATGAAATTTTCCTCATCTGTTCTGGAACCGACATCACAGAAGAGCGACGCGCTCAGGAACGCTTACGTGTTCTCGCTAACACCGATACGGTGACCGGTTTACCCAACCGCAATGCCATCCATCAACAGATTAGTCTGGCACTGGAATTAGCCAATGGCAGTCAAACTGGCGTGGTTTATCTCGATCTGGACAATTTTAAGAAGGTGAACGACGCCTACGGCCATATGTTTGGCGACCAACTGCTGCAAGCGGTCTCCCTCGCCATTCTCAGCTGTCTGGGCAAAGATCAGACGCTGGCCCGTCTTGGTGGTGATGAGTTCGTGGTACTGGCAGAACATACCAGCCAGGCTGCGCTGGAAGCCATGGCATCACGTATTCTTGAGCGCCTGCGTCAACCGTTCCGCGTCGGTTTGATCGAAGTCTACAGCGGCTGCTCGATTGGTATCGCCCTGGCCCCGCTGCACGGCGAGGATCGGGAAAGTCTGATCCGCAACGCCGATACCGCGATGTATCACGCCAAAGAGAATGGGCGCGGTAAATTCTGCGTGTTCGCTAACGAGATGAATCAGCGTGTTTTCGAATATCTCTGGCTTGATACTAACCTGCGTAAAGCACTGGAACTGGAGCATCTGGTGGTGTACTACCAGCCCAAATTAGATCGTGACGGCGAAGTGCGCAGCGCAGAAGCATTAGTGCGCTGGAATTCCGTCGAGCGCGGTCTGGTGCCGCCTGGCGACTTTATCTCGTATGCTGAAGAATCGGGCCTCATCGTGCCGCTCGGCCGCTGGGTGATGCTGAACGTTCTGCAACAAATTATTCAGTGGCGCAGCGAGGGAATTTACCTGCGCGTTGCCGTTAATGTTTCGGCTAAACAATTGATTGACCAAAGTATCTATACCGATTTAAAGCAGGCGCTGAGCGAAGCCGGCCTCACGGATTGTCCCATTGATATCGAGCTCACCGAAAGCTGCCTGATTGAGAACGAAGCCGGTGCACTCACGCTGATGAAGCAGTTCCAGGAACTGGGCGCTCAGGTTCATCTTGATGACTTTGGTACAGGTTATTCCTCGCTTTCCCAGTTGGCTCGCGTGCCCATTGATGCAATCAAACTGGATCAAAGTTTCGTACGTAACATCAACAAACAACCGGTGGCGCAATCTTTGGTCCGTGCCATTGTCGCCGTGGCCAAAACCCTCGATCTGCAAGTCATTGCGGAAGGGATTGAAACCAAAGCTGAGGAGAAGTTTGTGATGACCAACGGTGTCGATGGGCGTCAGGGTTATCTTTATGCAAAACCAATGCCCGCAGAACAGCTCGGGCATTGGCTGGCTAAGCATCCTGCCCGCGTTTAACGCTGCTCTCGATTATCCGGCTTTGCGCAGGGATGCGCTATGACGGTTCTGTAGTTGCACCAGTCGTTCCATGTAAGCAATGTCTTTAGGCTCCAGTGTAAAGGCGTAATCCACCCAATCTTCCGTAATATCCATCAGCTCGGCTCGCGAGAGTTGCAGTACGCGCTGGCGCGCTTTCAACATGGCACGCACACCATTCAGCTTCGGACGTAGCGTATCGATAAAGGTACGCGTGGTACGATAAGCATCGCCTGGCTGGAAGACTTTATCTACCAGACCGCGCGTCTCATACCACTCTGCGCTATGCGATTCCCCTTCACAGATCAGCTCTTCGGCCAGCTTCATGCCGGAACGCCGTGCCACCAGTGAATAGCCGCCCATGCCAGGGAACAGATTGAACGCGATCTCCGGGAACCCCATCCGTGCAGAGTTCTGCGCCAGAATGAAGTGATGGGCCAGCGCGGCTTCAAAGCCACCACCCAATGCACTCCCTTCAATCATCGCCAGCGTCACCGCTCCGGTATCAAAACCCCGCGCTGCCGAATGGATGCAATCCACGCAGGCACGCGCATAGGCCCGCAGCGCTTCACGACGGTTGTTACGAATGCACTCTACAAAGAAACGCAAATCGCCACCGGCATTGAACATCTGCGGCACCAGCGAACCCGTCACCCAAAAATCAATCGGCAAACCCGAACGCTGAGCGGCATAGCTTAGATTCATGATCTCCTCGATTAATTCGTGGTTGAAACTGGGGCGCGGTTGGGCACGCAGCATCATCCACATGGTGTGTCGACCCTCTTCATAGTAGGCCGCCAGCTGGGTGGTTTGTCCGACTTCGGTAAACAATCTGCAAGTTGGTTGGTTAATTACTGTCATAGTCTCATCCTCTAGTTATGTGATGCGTTAAACGCAACATCAGCGTAATCCAGAGTGAGGCCAGACCAAATGAGAGATTGATTTATAAAGTAAAATCCAGAGATATCCCCGACCATGGGGTCGGGGAAAGATAAGCAGGCTTACTTGATGGCAGCGCGCTGTCCTACCGCCACATGAGAACGCTTAACGCGTTTTGAATAGAGGGCGGTGATAATCGGTACTAATACAGAAGTCACAATAACGGATGTCGCCACCAGTGCGGTGGCTGCGGGAGCGACCGGTTTAAACTGTGGCAGCATCTCGGCAATCAGCACCGGCGTCGCCACTGCCGCGCCTGCGGTGCTGGATGCTGCGATCCCAGCCGTGCCATCACCACCACCAATTAATCGGTCGGCAATAATGAGTGGGATACCGGTGATGATGATGACGGCAACACCGAGCAATACGCCCAATAAACCGGTTTGTGCGATCACGGCCAAATCGATGGTGTTACCCAAAGCGAAGGCAAAGAACGGAATCAAAGTATGTACGGCTTTGCCGAAGAACTCGCGCAATTCCGGGTCAAGATTGCCAAGCGCGAAGCCGACAATAAAGGGCAACACCGCGCCAACAAACACGTGTGGCTCAAACGAAGCAATGCCTGCGGTCCCCAGGATCACCATGGTCATCAGCGGACCCGATTCCAGCGACATCAGCACAAACGCGCCTGCTTCTTCTTTTGAACCGTATTGCTGCATGATGGAGGCATAAAGGCCGCCATTGGTCATGTCCATCGCAGCAACCAATGCTAGCGTGGATAAACCGGCTAACATACCGACTTCTACGCCATTTTCCGGCATCATGCGGGATGCCACGGCAGCCACGACCCAGGCTACGGCGATTTTGGTTAATACCAGGGTGCCGGATTTACGCAGCACGGTTCCGGTTGCGCTGAGTTTGATCGATGCCCCCATACAGAAGAACCATACCGCCAGAATCGGCACAGTGCCCGTCATC
>Ga0157363_1002540_pt1 | contig 16138 bp, 4 predicted proteins | sample AttsexASBM1_FD_111477 | JGI IMG/M metagenome (GOLD analysis project Ga0157363, IMG submission 111477) | Fungus gardens microbial communities from leaf cutter ant in Ribeirão Preto, State of São Paulo, Brazil - Atta sexdens ASBM1 | ecosystem: Host-associated > Fungi > Mycelium > Unclassified ...
CTACTACGTTTACGACGATACCTTGAAAGAGGAGACGCGTATTCGATGATCGTAACAGTAGTCCGTATTCCCCTTCATCGTTTTAGCTTTCTAAGTGAAAGGACGATCGTCTATCGTATCGCATCACATCATTTACGAATGGACAAAAATGATTGTCCGTGAAATCGCGTTTCAAATCGGTCGCGAAGAAGTCGGGAAGGAAGGAGAGGAGAAGGGGAAGCTCCTTCATTTTCCTCGACTACCGTTATCTACAGGACTATGGTCCGTCATCGTTATCCGCCGCATGTCCACCATATTGCGCCGTGAAATTGGAAAATGCGTATCGCCACACGACTCGAGAACTTCCATCGCTGCTCCTCTGAGTTCTTCGCTTCCTTCTCATTCCTCGCCGTTGATTCTCTTCTGCACGTGACCCAGATACCGCGCGAAACCCTCGCTGGCATGCTTAAGAATTGTCAGACCCAATCTGAACTTGATTTCGGCCACCTTCTTTACAAAATTTATGAGACTGAAGCCCTCTGAGGGCTTTTTCGTGGTCGAACTGTCGAACCACTCGATTGTTTCGGGAACCTTCGAGTTCGCGGGATGCGTGGTATCAGTAGACTTTTCTGAAGAGACGCTGGTACCGCCATCATCTATTTTTCCGACGGTCGTGGAAGTCACGGAAATTTCCGTCGTGTCCTCTGTATGTGTAGTTTTCAAGGTGGATTCTTTTGCACGCGTATTAGCTTCTTCTTGTTGTTTCCTCTTCTGCCCCTCGAGATCCTCTACTTCATTTTCATTGCCCCTCGTTTTGTGTGGTACTTCTCCACCTGGTAGAGCCGAATCAATGATATCCAGAATCTCGTTGCTCAAATCTTCCTCCTTCTCTGCCTCCTCGCGCTCTTCTTCCAGTTCGCGTTTCGTCGGAATTATCTGAATTACCGACTCTCTCTTTGATCTTGAGCGTCGCCCTTGGCGACCCTCGTTAAGGACAGAACGTTTGATCTTAAGAGATCGCGGCCCGTGCTCAACGGCCACCGCTGTTGGCGTTATTTCAATCTCTTCGTATCCGTCATCCGCTCGGATAGTTGATGCTCCCAGATGTCCATAACTGTGCAAGCCGGCCGCGTTAGGGAAATCAAAATCTTGCGTTATCTCGAATTGCGTTTGTCCAACCTCCGTCGACATGTAACTTTTCTTATTGTCCACCGGCAAGTTCGCTGCTTTCACGTCGAATGGATACTCCTTAGGTACGTTGCCAACTACGAATTGCCGATTTGCCGCTGAACTCGTACCGACTTCTGCGAAATCTGGACGTTTGCGATCGTAATAAACTGGAGTGGTTTGTGCTTCGGGATATTGGAAGTCCGTGTTCCGATATTTTATTGCTGGTTGAGTGTTTTCTACGGCTTTGTAAACAGGAGAAGTAGACACCGATGGATATCTTGTTTCAAGCTTCTTCGTTTGAGTATCATATGCACCATCATAATGCTGATAATGATAGTAGTTACTGTTATAATTATCTTTCGTTCCTGGATACTTATTTTCATAATTCGTCATACCCTGGAATACCTTGGATAACATCTCCTCTTCGCTCTGCCCATAATTACCACCATATTCATCCATATTGTACTTGTAATTCGGCTCCACGTCGTAATTTCTTCGGGTGATAGTACCGCCGAAGGGATATAGGAAATACGAAGCGAGGCCAAGACCCAAACCTACCAGTGACATAACGCCAAAGCTAGGCATCACTTCGCGACTGAGGAAGTTGTAGATCTGAGTACTAATTGCCTTCTGCGGTTGCTTCTTCTTAGTCTTCGTCGTGTTCGCCCCGACTTTTGTTTCAGGCGCGATTTTCGATTCCTGGACTGCGTTATCCGTGATGGTGGAATCAGTAACACTCTCATTGGTTTCCATTAGAACAGACACCATCGTCGAGCTTGGTGCCGAGGTCGTAGTAGGTTTGCGCCTTCGAGTCTTGTTCTTCTTTCTCTTCGAGTTATGCCTCGGCCGCTTCGTCGTGATTGACGCTGTCGCGCTTGTCGATGTCGTCGCATCCGCCTCCGCTTTTGTTTCTACATTAACTTTAGTCAATTCAGGATTAAAGTCAAATTTTAGATCTATTCTGGAGTTATTAAGATCGTCCGGATCCTTCATCATGATTTCGTCCATGTTATCGACCTTCTCGATTGTCAAAATTGGCGCGTTTACTTTGATCGGCTCTATTTCGATTTGTGTGGTCTCATCAATAGGCTTCTTCAGTTGCACCTTTAGCACGTTATTTCCTTTCGTGTTGACCGGCTTCGATCTCACTGGTACTTCTACGAGATCCACGGTCGGCAAATTCGACTTGAACGTTGTACTAGCGCTCACAGTAGCTGGAAGTAAAGTAGTCGGAGTTTTCTGAGTGTCCATGAGCACCGACGCTTTTATCTTCGTAACGAACATTGGCTTCTCAGTATTTTCCAACTTGTCTTGCGGCGTTGTGATGATCGAGATCGGTTTGAAAGTCACCTTCTCAATTTTACCAGTCGATGTGGAGGTTTCATTCTTTACCGTTTCAGATTTGACCGTGGATTTCCTCGTTGGTTTTGGTCTCCCTGGTTTCGTCGTCGTCGGTTTCATTGAGGCTGGCTTCGTTATTGCCGGCTTAGAATGCAAAGTTGTTCTCGGCGTGGTAATTTTCGGCTTAGAAGTAGTTCGCGACGGTTGACTCTTCTTCGTCGTGAGAACAGTTAACGTAGCTGTTCCATCACTCGTCGTCGAAGTGCTTGTTGTTGTGGTGCGAATCACCTTCAAAGTTGTGCTCGATGAAGTTTCCAAATTCTGAGTAACTTTCTCCGGTTTCGAAGTAGTCATGATTTTCTTTGTTGTCGTCATACTCGGTTTCTTCGTGATCACAGTCACTTTCTCGGTAGTTATAACAGGGGTTAACTGTGGCGTGGTCTTCTCCGTGATCTTTTCTACCTGCGGAATTGTTTCTTTTTCGATCGACGAACTTGGTCTTACTGTAAGTCGTACCTCCGTTTGAAATGGCTGCTGTGTCTTCGATTTCTCAATCTCTACGCTCTTTACGGTTGTGGACGGTGGATTCAGCAGGATCCAAGTGGAGATGCCGCCAGTAGTCGTCGGATGATTTTTGAAAGCGGTAATCAGCCTTGTTGTGCTCATCTCTCGCTCAAGCTCTTCCTCCGTCATCGCCATCGCTTGGCCTGGATGACTACTCTCGAAATAACTGAATTTAGAATTAATTGGTCTACCGAAATGCACAGGCTCTAAATTGATCTCTGAACTAACATCCCTCATCAACAAAGGGACACTGTTTTCCGAGGATTTTGGCGTAGTCGCGACATTGTGTTCGACCTTGATGAGATCTTTGTTATTCACATTTACCACGTCCTGCGGATTTGTAACGTTGAGGAGTTGAGTGGCGACGGTTCTCAGAGACTGATCCATATATTGTAAGTCCTTCAAATCACGATGAGTATCATTCACTTGCCCACTATAAAATAAAATTTCATCATTAGATTTTATTGAGGAATTTTAAAATATAATTTCGCTGAGCATTTCCAATTTTTATCATTGTCACATATTAACATAATGAGGTATCGCGCTTCATATATAAAAGATAAGTTTATCGTGTCATATTGTAATAAATATTGTATGATAATATTTCATTGTTCTGAATCGTGTTTTTTATTAATTATTCATAAAATAATAAGATACATACATACACACACACATTTTCTCTCTCTCTCTCTCTCTCTCTCTCTCTCTCTCTCTCTCTCATTTATTATTAATAATTTTTATGAACAAATATTTAGCCGTTAGCCGGATGAATTAAAGAATTAGTAAAAATGCCTAATGGCTATTAAATTTCTTACCTTTTCTGTGCAATAAGTAAAGCTTTGCACAGATTGATATCTTGTCAAACATCATGAATACAATTAATTGTAAGTTAAGAAAATAATGAAGTGCAATGCAGCAATATTGAAATAAATTATTATCTACAATATGTTTCAGAATAAAATAAAAAGATTTTCTCTAAATTGAAACTCTTATATCTCAGTTATAAACTTTAAATTATTTTCTATCATGAGAGATGTAATTTAGAAGCAGTAATTTTTAATTAATTGTTTTCATTAGTAGGAATCGAAAATAAAAAATTTCCGCGAATCTAATTTTAGAAGAAGAAATAGATTATAACTACAGTCTTCAGTTCTTTCCAATTTTAATTTATAAGATAAATTTAATTTATAAAAGAAAATTTTTTAAGCATAGTCGCAATAGCTGAAAAAGAAATTATGTAAAATTAAATCTTGATGGAGCAAAACTTATTTTTATACTTGATTTAAGAAATTAAAATAAGTACATAATGTAAATACATAATAATAAATGTAAGCGTAATCATTCGACATTTTGACACAATTAAAATAATAATAAGATTCTTCCTTTATGATAAATTTTGTTATTTTTCTACCGCAATAATAGAAAGGGATTTAGAAGGATCGCAGGTAAAGATAGGATCATATATTTTTTATACAGCATACAAGAAGGCGTAAGAAATTATATAACTGCCCAATGAGAGAAATATTAATCTTTGTTTGGAATATTTTATTAACATTACATATTCGTTGGCACAAATACTATTAATGCCCTGAAATGCTGTAAAATTTAATTAAATTAAAGTATCAATACAAAAAGAAACACTAAATCATAATCCTTTGCAGTCTTATGTCGAGTTGAACTATTGAATAATTTTTTACAATAATCTATCGCGGTATATATCAATAAACCATGTTGGAATCTCAATAAATTTCTCTGAATAAATAATAAATATTATTTGATTAGTGTTAGTAACCCTCTAATTAAATAAAATTATAAACGAAATACTTGATCTTCACTTATTTATGAGAAATTTAGTCCGCAAAGAGATAATATTAAATATTGTATTCAAAGCATCTTTTTTAAATCTACATAACAAATTTTTATAGATATATGATACGATAAAGAAATGACGCAGTATTCTCATTAGTCTACACATGATATAATAACGATGAATAGTAACATACCGTTAATTAATAATTATTAATAGTAACGTTGTAAAACGTTATAAAATATTAAATTAATCATTGCACGGATTGCCGCCCATTCATGTAATTATGTGATTATGTAAATAGCGAGTGTTTTCTTACTATGCTACATTTGGCGTAAGAATAAAGAATAAAAATTAAATTATATAAAATATATTATTTACGAATATAATCATCTCAATTATTTTACATAAATTATATTTATAAAGGACGGATGCGAAAACTACTAATTATTATATTTATTTCATTATGATTTTATCCGCCCAATCGAGTAAATCTCATTCTTAATGAATGAAAATATATACAATTATCTGCATTATCATTATATATGCTACATTAGTGTATCCACATAATGTTTTAAAAAACAAACATAATCATCTAGCTATCTTCTCTCTTTTCTACTAATCACGTATCATTTTTCGGTATCAAATGATGCATACGATATATCTTTTAATTTCTATCCAATTTCACTCGATATATCTTTTAATTTCTATCCAATTTAAGTAAAAGTAATTCTAACAGCGGGAGTGTACTTGCTTCATACAAGCTTTACACTATGGCTCTCCTATTTATCTGAAGTTTATCAAGCGTTACAAGATCAATCGGTATTCGATTCATCTTCTGCGCTTCCTACGTCTACTTTTCCATTCGTTCAGACGATCGTACTTGTGCACGGCTTGTCTGACGAATTCCTCAAGGTTCGGTGTGAAACCGATCGTCTTGTCAGCGGAGCGCCCGAATTCGAAGGCACTCGGTAGTGCCCACGGGAAGATGAACGCAGCTATGCCGAGTATACCAGCTGCCATTGCGACAAACGGTGCTGAGGTGAGACTGACGACGCCATAACCCAACGGATTTAAAAAGGAAAAATACGTGAAGGCCTTAGCAATGTACTGCAATACGTCGCCTGGCGACATATCAAAATCAAAATCAAAATCATCATTATCATCATCATCGTTGTAATCGGGTAACGCTCCTGCAGCCGGAGACAAGGATGAACCAGCACTGCTCGATAAATCGGGTTTAGTTGCGATATTAAGACTGGGAAGATTCGGTAATGCTGACAATTGCAAGGAACCTGGACCAACATTGGACTGACCGGTCACCGGACCGGGTTTGACTAAATACACCGGCAATTCCTGAACGACGGGCACAGATGGATTTTCGGAACCGAGAGTTCCGACAACAGATGGCCCGCTCGCGGAAGCACCAGCAGCTGGTGAATTGATAGCGGAACTTGATGCGTCATTGCCGGGACCATTGGCAGAGCTCTCTTCCGCGTTCGTTAATGAAACGCTGATCTGAGTGCCCTGGGACACTTCAACTGTGTGAAGACTATCGATGGTCGACAATCCCAAAGATTGAGCGGGATCTAGAATTTCACTGGGATCTTTCTGGGAATCGTCATGTTGATCTGGTTGCAGCAAGTTGGAACCATATGTTCCAGTCGAAGCGGTTACGTAACTATCCAAAGAATCCACATGGGAAAGATCGGTAAGCACATCAGAATATTTCTCGCTCTCATCTGTACTACCGTAGTTCTGCGTCGCTAATGAGGTCTGATGATCCTCTGCAGTCGGCGGTGCGCTGCTCGGCTTAAACACATTCGTATTCAAAACATGTGAATTGACGATTATATTCAGATCTGTGCATCCTTCCTTGCTTTGAAGCGTATTGTTCACTCGAGTATAAGTGTTTATCATAATCGTCGGACAATTTGTATTGTAAGTCGACGAAGAGGAGGCATCGGTCTCCTGCTTGGAAATATTTTTATTCTTGTCATTCTGAGAAGTGAACATTACATGAACGTTGGGTCTCTGCGTCAAGGACTCTGAGGAAGATCCTGAAGAAATCACTTGATTGGCAGCTGTCACATCTGTTTCCGGTGCTTTCAATTGAGTCACAGTTACATTCGGTTTCTTCAGATCATTCAAGATATGAACCACCGTATTCTGTGTCACGTGTGTCGTAGGATTATAAACGGTCTTATTCTGCAGCAACGCCCCACCGAGCCAGGAAGAAGGAATCAAAGGAGCGGAAGGATTCGAAGAATCTGTTTCATATTTGAGAGATGTAATTGAATTTGGATTTGACCATCGGATTGGATAGTTTGAGTCTATTGTATCAAGATTCTGATTCAGCGGTACATCTTGAAGAACGACGGTCTCATAATTGTCATCGTGGATATTCAACGGACGATTGGGTTCCAAATTTTCATAGATCGACTCTAAATTCGATTCGATCGGCTTGTAATCGAAATGCGTATTATTCGGAACGATTTCCGGCACCTTTAACCAATGGATAATCTTCTTTACACTGGAATCAAGGATTGGGTCCGCATGATCAAAATAGTTGTTTGACAATAGAATCGGTGTTTCTTCAGCACTCGACTCATGACTCGATTCCTTGTCCAGAGATGAAGTATATTTCTCATAATTGTATAGATCTTCAGAGTTCTGAATTGCATCATTCGGCCAGTTTTTCAAGTACGCATCGTATTGTACGGTCGTATCGTTATACTTATCTATCGTTTTGTTTTCAGTACCAACTTTCTGACTCGGCGATTCCTGAACAAACGAAGAATGATTACTTTTCATCGGTTTGGACGTCACGTGAATGTCCAAGCTGACGGGCTTCTTCGCACCTGTTCGCGTGAAGTGCTTTATTGGTTTTCTCAGTTGAATGTCGGTAGAAATATCGTTATCATTCTTCACTTTCCACGCGACATTGCTGGCATTCCGCCAATTCGAAGTCGAGTATGGATACCGAAGCTTAACGAAATTTCTATGAGAGGTAGCTGCGTTCCTATGGCGAAATGCAGGGAATTGATCAACGACTTCAGATTTCAAATTCGGAATCAAGGCTGTCTTCACGCCATACGTCGATCTTTCTGAATTATTCAAGTCATCATAGTGATCGCCAATGGAGCGAGAAGAATTAGTAACGACACTCGGCTTCGAATTTCCATACGAAATCACGCTCGAGTTTGTAGGTTTGCGAATCGAATTACGATCTTTATGAATAGAATGAGTAGAAGCATTTATCTGAGAATCGCTCGGAACATTTGTCCTCGCTATTTGCAAAGAAAATCTATTTACACCCTGCTTCCAACGTGACATCTCGCCTTCAATATCTTTATTCACGAATGAATCAAACCTAACTGAACTGGACTTCCGACGATTTTCTACTGCAACAGAGATATCGTCATTTGTCCTCTCGAAACCAGATGCATGAGTTGCTAAGAAATCATTTCCTGAATATGAGTACTTCGTTTGCGCGACTATTGGTTCGAGATTTTCATTCGAAATCACGCCAGATTTTGATTTCTCTAAATTCTTAGCATTCATCTTTCCAGAATAATCCATTTGACCGACTTTTGAGCCGGAGCTAAATCTTGTCCAATCTATCCTTTGATTCGGAATTATTTTAGAATTGCCAGAAGAAGCGTGAAACAAAGGTTTATTTACGTTGTTCGAATTTTGAACAACAGTAGCGAATTTCGCGATATCTAACACATTCGTTCTTGAAAAAGGAGGAGCATTTATCGTTCTAAATTTAGACATCGTCCAAATGTCATCGATCTTGGAATGACGAACGCTAAGCGATTGCGCCGCTGCGAAATTGTTGACGCGTGAATTGACTGCGTTGTGTTCACGCGACGAATCGGCACTATCGCGGAAATGTGTGATATACTTTCTATTACTTCCGGAAGTCCCCGTATACCTGCTATCGTCTCGAACAATGTCGTGTGACTTGCTCGAAACTTGGATGCTTCTCCATCCCGCGTCGTTCCTTTCTATCGTCTTCGCTTGCGAATCTGCGCCTGAAAGGTAAAAAAGTGATAAGAATTTTTATTTTTAATTTTAAAGAGGAATTCTAATGACACAACCGACTGCCGACACACGCAACGTTGACAAAACTTATGATAATGCACTAATAATAGCGAAATACATGGAATTACTGTGCCGTTAAAATGCGAGGATTTCTCAATGCTTTAAATTCTACCAAGTTAAACATTTCCGTCTTAGGAAATTCGATTTTGCAAGAAAAACGCTGGTGGTAACGTTGATGCACGAGAATGAGTGTAATTACGGTTTTACAAAGAAGACAAGTTGTTATCTGGCACGCTATAACAATTGATACTATTGAGTAATTACGCTCGCGATTGATGCTCTCTTATGCGTTTTCTCCATAATTGGAACATTGAACGCAAATTCAATCCTTTTGAAGAAGAAATGAATAGCACGTTACTAAAAGAAAAAGAAAAACACAGTCGAGAATTGTATGTAATATTGTAGATACAAATACAAGTATACAGATCTGCCACGTAAAATGCAAATGCATATATCTAATTACTAACTAATCACTACTTGAACATTCTCTAGCTAATTAAGATACATTAGAGATAACAGATCTGCAATGGAAATAAGCATGGTTCATTGGCTACGAATTGCACCGCGACGAAAGCATCAATTTTACGTTTAGAAAACACTGTTTCCTGCTGCCAGTTCGTCATGTTGCACGGTTTTATTGCTAAATGAGCGTTTTATTGCACCGATCATTTCTGATCGCGTCGTAATTCGAGATATGTTATCATCGTTTTTTTGTAAAACCTACCATTCTGCGGTCTGGTGTCACCCGATCCTGCTACCAACAGGACCACCACGATCTTTAGCAGCTGCATCCGCATTTTCGCACTGAAACAAAAATTAAAAAATTTAAATAGAATCTAAAAGACATAGAAAAAATTTGCTCAACTTATTTATTAATTCTGGGACGACATTATTGAGAATGTACAACGAATTGTAAAAAGATAGAGGATGATCGAATTGAGATACGCGAGGCTAGAGGCTGTCCTTGACACGATGACCCACTCAAACGCTGAACCTGATCTTGAGCAACAATCTAGATATTCTTCAGTTTTGGATAAATTTCTCGTTGTACTATTTCATCGAAAACAAGTTATCAAGAAGAGAACACATCGGTCGCAAAAAGTAATCTCTCGAAAGACGCGATTGCGCGGTTTTTATGAGGAAAGAGCGGTGATCGGAAACGGTGGAGCAAACGCGCGGAAGTCGAAGGTTTTAATTTTACGACTGACAAAAGATACGATGCTTGCGTTAATATTCATGAGGATGGGTATGCACCAGCTATTTTATTGCAAGAATTTGTGTGTATTATGTACTTATATTTCGACAGTTATTACGATAATTTGACACAATGTGTTTTATAAAGTGCGAATAAATATTAATCAAATGTTATTTTTTTAATTTATTGTGAACTTATGTTTACAACAAAATAGAAATATAATTTAATTTTCTTCTTCTTCTTCTTTTGCGAATTTAATTTTTATTATTTTATAAATAGAATCATAAATATACAATGATGGGCATTAAATTTGCACATATGTATAAAATCATGGATATTAAATTTAAATGTTAAACAATATCAAATTTGATAAAGGATAGAGATAGACATCTATAAAGTATTTTAAGCTACATTTCAAAACGGAAATTTTCCTTTCCCAGGAAAATTTTACTCGGTATGTAATATATGTTATATATATTATATATTTCGAGTAAAATTTTCTTCAAAGTGAACGTTTTGGAATGTAATTTTCCAGTATAATTGTATTGTATTGATGTTTATTTTATAAATTGAAATTTATATTTATTATATAATTTATATTTATTATATTAAATTTATATTTATTATATAATCGAAATTTATATTATATATGAATTTCAATTTTCTTCGTTTCATCTAAATATAATCAAGAATTTTACAATTACATTGAACAAAAAAACTCAAAATGCATGCGATTGTTAATGATTACAGCATAACGCAATTGTCGAGACAGTTGATTCTGGCGAGTTTACGTAGGTTACACGGCATGAATTTCTGATCATCGATTTGTCAACTAAGGTTTCAATTGAAAGCATCGTTCGTATTCGATGCTTATTTCCGATTGTTCCAATCGTCTATGCACACAGAATGCGAACAATAACATTACTTTACCATTGACGTAAGTTAAGCACTCATCTGCGTAATAAAATTTGTAAAATTTTATATCATACATTGCAACGCAGATAATATAACAACTTTGTTTTAATTTAAAGTCGAGTAAAAAACCATCGTAATCACCTCTGAATAAAAATCGTAATCGACAGATGTAAATATTTATATATCGAATATCGACATATAAATATAAATTAAATTTTAAAACAATACATTGTGTAGATGATATTTTAAATAACGGTTACAAAATGCGGCGAGAAGAGGGCAGACTGATGATAAACGAACAAAACGTTCTTCCTCCTGCGTTGAAATCTCTACCGAAAGTTTCAGTGAAGGCTCTTAGGCTTGATTTGAAGTAGTCTATGCGCTGTAAACCCTACATAACTCTTGAATGGAATTTTCTAACGATCACACAGGTGATCGTCATGTGGAGATTTTTTTACCGTTGCATTTTTTTCATTCTCATATTTGTGTCCGCTAACGGTACTGAATGGGCGTCAATCTTCTTCGGGTGTCGTATATGCCACATCATACATTTCAGGGAATGCAGTCGAAGTGCGCGAGAAGTCCGACAAGACATTATTCCATTGGTAGAGTAACCGTAGAATCCGATACGTGAATTCTACAAGCGAGGCACGTACCGTTAACCATTTAAATGTTTCTTCATGAACCAGAAAACCGCAGGCAATTTTATTGAGCCACAAACAATGTTATGAGAAGATTATAATTACAATTCTGAAGGGATGTGTCAGATCAGTAATATAATATATCATGTAATACTATCAAATACAATTAATTGCCTGGCTAAATATAAATACTAGAATTTTAAACAGTTTGTCGAGTTTAATTTTCAAATACTATAAATTATTTGAAAATATATTATTAAATAAGATTATTTGCTACGCTTATAATAACCATTATAAACGCTTTAATTTAATAATTAAAGTATTTGTATACTATAAGCATTTATATAATAATTACAAAAATTGAACAAGAATTTCAATTTGAATATAATTATTTTAATAGAGTCGATAATTTTCTAATGAATAGAACCGTTGTACGCAACAATAATTGTTACTATTCATGCTCTTTTTATTTACGCACTGACTATTTTCGATGGCAAGCATGGTAGCAATTTTCTATAATATTCTAGCGTAAATAGACGCAAATGCATTTACGGGAAACTACTCTCCCTCTCTCCAAATCATTTGAATGACTAAAATCTAATATATAGGCATAATAATTTAATATATCAATAAATAATAAAGAAAGAAATTAATAAGAGATTGATTAATTAAAAAAATAAATTATAAATTAATAAATATATAAGGGAAATAATTCAATATTTTATAAATTTATTAATTGTATCAACAAAACATTGCTTACTTAAGCTGCAATAGATATCTGTAATCCTTGCAAATGTCAGATAGGAAATTTAAGTGAAAAAAAATAGCTTGTGTCAATCTTCGAGCTGACTGATAGATGGAATCACCAAAGATTATTCGTATTATAATGTTCCTGAGATCGCAAGAACGATATTCTCATTTCCGGAACGTTGAACGCCAGCGGAAAAGATCGCGCGCAATAAAGACACGCTATTTAACAAATAGATTTGCGCTCTAACGAGTGCTGAACATTTATTGCCGCTAGAATTAGATCATAGCGGATAAGAAACAAAACGACAAGGCATGAAGAATGGCAGATGATCAGCTGACAGTGAGTCTCTCGATCATCCAGGTCAGTAAATCGCATTAATTTCATTGCGATAAAATCAAATCAAATTCAAAAGGATAAATAAGCAATTATATTGTGAAAATCAATACGCCTCCATACCGTGACCGTTTCGCGCAATAGACATTTTTCACGCAAAAATGCTGATCCTTAACTTATAATTCACATTAATAACGATAGTATTTGCTATTTCACTATCGCGAAAGACGCTCTAGTTAATTTCTTATCCGTGTGAAGATTTCATTATAAAAAACAGTTTCAGTAAAGCGTGAAAAACTAAATAATTTAATGACAGAGAGAAAAACAGAGAGAGAGAGAGAGAGAGAGGGGGGGGGGAGGGAATAACAACGAACGAAAATTGAAAGTGTTCACGTAACACAAGCATACAGAAACATAAGCACATAGCAAATTTTATTTTATTTTTTGGATATATGCAAAATTCTTTTGCCGGAATATTAATAATTTTTAAAACTTGTTTTCAAGTAACAGAATATTTTATAGAATGTATTTTTATCCTCTTCCTATAGGAAATATTGAAGTAAATTTGCATTAACAAAAATTCTTTTATTGATATATTATAAATTAAAAAAAGATAAATTTTAATAACTAATCAACTTTACAAATATAAATATATATATATATATATATATATATATATATACATTTATAAACAAACATATTAATTTAATTATTTAAATTTATAAAAATTTTAACGCTGAAGATATCTTAAATGTTCAAAATTATTCAACTTCATATTCGATCCTATCATCTTCAACAATCAATTGATTCGGTAGAAATAGACCACCTAATATATTAGAATAATCTGTCCACTCATTTTCAGATCTCTTTTGGAGCGTGGCGCATAAATTCGAAAAATGCTCCTATTACCTTTAATCGTCTAATGAGACAATATGGTAAGATAACCGTGCAACACGATTCAACAAGTGTAACGTAACGTAATGATGCAAAAAAAGAGAAACAGGAAGAAGAGCAGTGAGCTCTTCACGAGGAAGTGACTGCGAGTTGTAGCGCAATGAAACAGATACAAGTAATTTATCAGCGGTATCATATCTCGAACCTGGACCGTATGATGCTTCTGTTCGTTTTTGTTTCCAACATCTCGTAATATATCTCGCATTTACATTTCTCTACAGGATAATTTCTTCACGCATTAAGTAAAATTCGTTACCGTTATATAATGACGAATGCGGAAATTGATTGTTAATTATTTCGAATAAATTCCGTAATTTTTGTGTCTTTTGTCATTTAAAAAAAATTATAATATCGTAATATTACATTTAAGATACTTGTTTAGACAGTCAAAATGCACATTAAAATGCATTTACAATTAATATTTTGTTAAAAAAGTTATTAAATTAATGCACGAGCCGGCAAAACTTTATTTAGTTAATAATTAATATTTGGCTAAAAAAATTGAGAGGAGTATAAATCGAAACTATCATCATTTGCTAAAAAGAAATAGAGACATTATGAAAATCATATTTTAAATATCATTATACTATTTTTATTCATTAATTGCATATCTGTATTTAGATATTTATAAGAAAGAACAAGCAAATTTTTGTTCTATTTATATAATATCTTTTAAATAATTACGTGCAAAATACTTATCATTAAATAATTAACGATAAAAATAAACATTTTAACAAATTCATATGATTGATTAAAAAATCAACAAAGCGTATATAATGATTATCACGAATCAATCTTACCTATATTTCAATTAATTTGATGAAGCATCGAATCACTTCAAACGCGATCGCTACACACACCCGACGGTTTCGCGGAGCGCACGATCGAGAAAATACGCGAAACAGTTTTTCGGTGCACCACCGAACTCGTCCGAATCCGCGCGTTTAGGTTCTCGACGACCACCTGTTCGGAAGAAAAAAAAAAATACCGCCGAAAGAAACTAGAATGAAAGAAACGCTTAGAATGAACTAATCTGACCGAGTATCGCGATATTCGTAAATTCGCGAAAAGAAGAGGAAGAGACCGCGATGTCGCGAAACCGGACAAAGCGGACTGAAGCGAAGAAGAGTGTCGGAAGACGCGTGTCGACTACCCGGACGATCTTTCGACAATGGTGCACGGCTGACTGGCTGCCCGACAAGTCGTGCTTGCGTACCCAAGTTGGAGAAGGTTGGAGAAGGTTCGTAGCGGGCCGAGGAAGAGGGTACGCTGTACGCGCGTTCTAACCGTGAGGAGGCAAGCCGAACGAAGGTGGAGCGCGCCTGGCCGACGTTCGCGGGCCTTAGGACCCGTTATACTCGACGGTGCTACGAGATCCGCCCGAGTTGAACAACCTTCGCCCGTCGTTGTTACTGCTCGATACCAACGTGTATGCTAAGCGAAAGGCTCTTTCCATTACCGACGACGATCGATGCGCGAAGTGGGTGAACTTGACGTACGGTGCACCTCGCGATACGGTATCTCTCAAATGTCTCCGCAGCGGTCCCGTATCCGGTGGATTGGGAGGAGGGGGGCGAAAGGGCACGAATTCTAATTCAATCTTTTTCCTGTGAAGATTAAGCCTGAGATAGGATAAAGTGGGGGTAATTTGATTGGGGTAATAGGTTAAGAAATTTCGAAATTATAAAAAAGTATTTAAAAAAATGAGCTTAGGTCCGGTTTTTCATTTGCTGGTTAACTTGTAGTTAAACTTAATTTAATGTTTCATCCAAACCAATAGGCTTCATTAATGACACCATCATGAAATCCATTGGATAAAACAAGTTAAGTCTAATTACAAGTTAATCATAAATAAAAAACTGAGCCATAGTGTATTCAATAAAAAAATACAAAATATATATTGTTCCAATAATTTATGTTTTATTAAATATTCCAAGTGCTCTTAAAGAAACATTCTAAATAAGTTATAAAAATCCAGTCATATTAAAACATGCGTATTAAAGGACATAAATTTTTAACATTTATTTCGTAATCATCATTTTAATCCAAAATGACACAATATAGAATAATTATAAATAATAATTACGTAATAATAATTATGTCATTATTAATTATGCATTAAGTATAACAATTACGTAATTTGCACACTGTTCTTTTTTTAATTGAAAAAAAATCTTTAATTTGAAAAAAAATCTTTAGAGAATCCCATTTATATAAAAGAGACTGAAAACAACGGCATATTTCGAGCGTAGACGCATTTGTGATTCTGAGAACACTTTGAACAAATCATAAAATCAAGGAGTAGAAGACAAATTGATTTAAATAAATCAGGCATAACGTAATTACATGCGAAACGGCGACATCAAACTAGAGCAGGA
>Ga0157363_1002541_pt1 | contig 16138 bp, 6 predicted proteins | sample AttsexASBM1_FD_111477 | JGI IMG/M metagenome (GOLD analysis project Ga0157363, IMG submission 111477) | Fungus gardens microbial communities from leaf cutter ant in Ribeirão Preto, State of São Paulo, Brazil - Atta sexdens ASBM1 | ecosystem: Host-associated > Fungi > Mycelium > Unclassified ...
ACGCAAACTGAAAAGGAACTTGCAGAACAGCTTGGCGTTACGCAGCAAGCCATTTCCGTACGATTACATACGAATAAAGATTGAATTTTACAAAAAAAAGCTCAGAACTTTTTTGTACACCTATATTATAAGAGAAATCTAGCCTTTTAACAAGAGTTATACATTATCAATTGCGTCTGCATTGGTAACTATTATTTTAACATATTAGAGTAAGTTAGTATTCTTGAATAATAAGTTAGTATTCTTGTATTTTTAATTCATCTTATTGTAGTATTTATTTTTATAACTAATTACTATGAGCTGTTGGACATTGCAAAACGCGATTAGTAGCTTAGATCATTATCGCAGAATTGCTAATTAATTACATATAAGACTAGTATATATGTTTTTGCCAAAGTCATATATAGGCGAGCATGAGCGCGCGCGCGCGCGCATGTGTGTGTGTGTGTGTGTGTGTGTGTGTGTGTGTGTGTGTGTGGGTGTGTGTGTGTGTGTGTGTGTGTGTGTGTGTGTGTGTGTGTGTGTGTGTGTGTTTGTACGGAAAGACGATATAGGAAGTATACAGTTCGTTTCGAATTATAATGGAAGAAGAGAAAAAGAGATTATTAAAAAAACGGGAATGAGATAAGGGACGGGTGATCGCGAAAGGAGTACTGGAATGTGAGGTGGCTGGCCAGTTATGGCATTTTGAATTTCTTGTCAAATTAATTTGAATTTCTCTGTCAAAATAATCGGGAATTATGTAGGCATCTGGTAGAAGAGGTTGTGTTGCACGTGGAAATCGATTAATTAAGAACTCAAACGAATCATCGGGATGAATGAGAAATTAGTTTCGCGCTGGAGGAGCGGGAAACTCTTCCAAGAACTCTATGCTCGAGGTCGAATCAGCCGGTGACAATAGGAAGAATGGAAGAATCGTGAGTTGAAGATAGAGTATCAGGGAAGATTTGCTCCGTCAGAGCATCCGAAAAATTCGCGGATGACGGAGATCGAAAAAGAGAAGGAGAAGAAGGAGATATCACCTCTAACACATCTTGGTTAGATAGAGCCGGTGAAAGCGGTGGTGGCGAAGATGGTGGCAAATGCGTCCTCAGCTGGATGCCTCCGATCCCAAGAAGTCTCAAAGTATTCTACGCTTGGTGCAGGAGTCTCCGCGCTTCACGGTAGGCTCAACTTCTAACCCTCAACTTCTAGCCAACCCTTGTGGAGGCGGTTTAAGCGTGGCTATGATTTTGGATTAAGCTTTGCGATGAATATACAAATATATAAATTATAGAGGGAACTTACTGCTACTCTGCAGGTTTTAGCTTTCGAAGATGACTATCGGAGGTTCGATCTCTGTGACTGTAAGATTCCAAGGGGAGAATTGCGATTTAGAGGCTTCGGTCGAGTCACTTGAATAATAAGATTGCGAATAAGATCGCTTGAGTGAATTGATCGCGATTCACCATTAAAATCGGTTAAGCGATCTGGTTGCGGACTGACAGAGTGTCTGCTGACTAAATAACTTTCACTGTATAGTCGCAAATCGGAAGAGTTTCGTGTCGGAGATGGAGTTTGACTTACTGTCTGTTCGCGAAAGATCTCCATTTTATATTCGCGAGTGAGTAGTGCCGCGTGTAGGCCTCGCGTATGTTGATCTAATCTAGGATTAGGATTAAGGTAACGGTTGTGAAATGGGATACTGAAATATGTATCTAAAACAATTGCTGTCATCGATCATTTGCCGGATGTTCAATAGTTTAGAGCCACATGTGTCATTTATTACAGACAACTGCTGTTTCAGTTTGTAATTCTTAATCTATTTACTTCTTCTGTTCTTCGGGATAAAGTCTATTTGACACTTGATTCAAATGTTTAATCCAATACTTCGTCCCGAGGATTATTAGTCTAAAAAGGCGAATGTTATTCGGCTCATCACTATTATAACTTTCTATGATAAAAAGATGGTCTACCGATATTATTTGTTAATAACTTTATGATGATGACGAAAATTCTAATCGAAGAAAAGAACTGTGGAGTCTGGACGTAACATGTGTATATCATATTATATATTATATTATATTATTGTTATCATTATTATTATTATATGTACGTATCGCGGAACTGTATGTACTATCGCAGAAATATTTTTTATTTGAGAACTGACATTTCGTGATAAATCCTTAATCAGCGTAAAATATTCCTCATTGTCGATCTCCATGTATAAGATGTTCACGTGCTTGCTCCTCTTTCGGTGAGCAAGTCATATTGGCATAATCTCCTTTTCAATATAGACGTTAATGGAAATGTCGTTCAAAGTTTCAAATTTCTTAATTTGACTCAACGTCATTGGAAATTCGATGCCCGATATTCAGAACCGATGTATAGTGCGGATTCTCGATGTGCATTTCCTTGAGCCGGATGTAGAGTGACAACAACAGACCACGCGAAGCATTGTCCTCAGTTTGATTACTGCTCTTTTTAGCATAATTTCTCGCGAGAGTTTGACATCCCGCGCGCAGAAAATTGTGCTTGTTTGCATTCATCATTAAATTCAGTATACGCAACAATGCCCATCCGCTATCGTGTTCCTGAAATTTTTCCAGCGATAAGGTAGGCTCGACACGTACCACTCACGACACATACCACTCGCGCAAATCAGTGCATTGATATAGTTCAAAGTTCCGGGTGGCAATACTCTTATTCGCGCGTTTATCACCCGCCATGAACTCGTCATTGAAAACAGTATTTATTTTTACAGAGTCATATCGCATTACACTATGCATATGCTCGAGCATATGCAATTTCGCTCGCGTCTTCGAAGAATCAGCGAGGCTCGATATGTTTAGAGTTCATCACCGCGCCCATCAAAGTACGACTTTTGAATGCCGTTTCGATTTTGCGCTAACGGAGTCCGGCGCCTATATGTACAAATCTTCCGCACACAAATTCTTTTAAACTCTCGAGTCGCGCGATACATCAGTAATTGTCTATTACCGATTGACAATTATTATTTGATATGGTTCTGCTTCTCCAAAGATTCAACACTCGTCGCAACGTTGTTTCCACTCGTCTATAGTACAAAACAATGTAGCTTGCTCAATGAAATTACGCTCCATGTTGTTACTTGCATTGTCGAATTGACTAATGATGCGATACATCTAAATCTTTTTTATATCATTATGTATGCTATTTTTATTAATAATATCGGACATGCCCTTGAAAAAATTCTCGCACGCTAACAAAGCAATTGTATATTAGCAAATGTTGTACTATTTGGCAACATTACATCTCAATTATGTCATATTATATATATTATTTGGCAACGTCGCATTTATATCATATTACATTAATCATTGTCATTGCGAAACATGTTAAATGTCCATAAAAAAATTTCTTATATTACATTGACACGGTCATATTGAAACTTACAAATTTGTTGACACTGTAATTTGCGGTATCAGATTACATTAATGTCATCACCAGATATCTAAAAATCTTTTGTTATAAAATCTGACATTTGCGACGATTTTTGATGTCATTAACTGGAAATGGTCATATAAATATCCGCGAAAATTTTTTATGAAAAATCAGTCTGTGAAAAAAAAGCTAACTGTAATTGTTCATTACTCCCGCGTTTGATTTGCAACCAGGAACTTGGCTTTCACAATGTGTTAACACGCACTAATACTTGATCTTCAAATAGAGCATCAGTTACGTTTCAGTAAAAATATTTAGTAAAATGGAAAGATCTTAAATTCATACGTGTACTCTAGGCACGTGTATTGATTTTGTATTGTATCTTGGCTGAGACGCATGTATATTACTGACCTGCATGTCTATTATCCGCCGAATTTTAGATCTAAAGATTCTCCCTGTGATTCTTCTTCTAATGATGAATAAATTGGGGGAAGATAAGATTTAAAAGTGGTTTATATGATATTAATGCATCAAACGCTCGGAAAACATAGATTCACACATTCAATCGCAAGTATTACACTTATATTTGTTTGTGAAAAATTTTTCTCTATAGATGGCTTATTCGTTTGTTCTTCTCCATTGCAACGCGTCTTCACAATTTGAGAGGACATTCATATTCATTGGAACGGAGGAGATATTTAAAAATGGAGGATATTAAAAAATATGTTTATGTTATATTAAAAAATATGTTATAAAATATATGTAAAAATAAATATATATGGATTAACCAGGATTAACTCTGTGTTCAAATTATTTATTCTCTCTACCATTCCTTCTTTCCATTCTTCTTTCCATCTTATCTCTGCAGTTACGCGCGACATCGCGCACAACAAATCGCGCTTATTACATAGTGCGTTCGCAATTTCTTTTCGAATCATTAAAATAAAATAAAATATAATATAATATAATATAATAAATAAATAAAATATTTCGCGTGCTAAAAGAATAAAATGAAGACGCATAAGAAGAAAAAATGGTAAGTATATATGGTAAGTATAGCGTGCGGTGAGAACCACGTCCAGAGGCGACGGTAGGGATTGGCGGTGAGAACCACGCCCGACAGCCACTGACATCTCGTGACGTCATCATCACAACGCGGACGTAATTTTCCGCATATTTCGCGCTACGGAATTTCCCGCGACGTAATTTCCCCGTACATCCCATATCCATTGACATTATCCTCATCCCCGCATCATCTTCCTCTGCTCCGTAATGTCATCCTCTGCAACATGCTGTCACATCCCTGTGACGTCGTCCCCCGCACCCAGTGACATCACCCCTCGTGAAGTCATTTTTCTTTCCCATCCCCGTGATGTCATCCTCCTTATCCTGTGACATCATCTGCCTCCATAATATTATTTTCCTCCGCCCCCCCCGTGACGTTACCTCCTTTAATGTTATCCCCCTCCCTAATGACATCCCTAATGACATCATCCCCTCATCGAGTGACCTTCCCTCTCCCTCCCCCCTCGCCTCTTATCCCCCCCCCTCGGAGCTCCCGAATTAGAACCGGCTTATATATCCTTATAATTATTGAAATTATACACTTTTAAAAGTTTTAAACCAATAACTATACGAAAAATACCGAATCAATTTATTTAATTGACAAATAAGAAAGTAAAAAAATTTCTGAATAAAAATTCTGATAACGGAATAAATTCTGAAAGTGGAATAATCAAACAGTCGGCATATCTTAAAAAAAAACTTATTACAAACAAATAATACAAGCATATTATTATTTATATTAATTTATTAAATGTTGCAATTTGTTTCAAAATTAAAAAAAGATTTTCAATCAAATATCGTGGACTCCTCGGTTTTTTTAGGTTGAACAAATCAACAACTCAATGAGTGAATATAAGAATATATTTACATTCTGAAAAACTAGAAAATTGTGAAAAATGCCATACACAACATTCAAGCTACAATTCAGTTAATGCTACGAATGCTTCGAAGCATTTTTTAATTGGTCAATTAATAAAATTCTTTCTTCTGATTGCTTAATCAAAAGTTTCGAAACATTTGTAGCGTCAAATGGACCATACCTTCAATCAAGTTTTATTTTGTTTTAAAAAAATAACATGTTAATATATAAATCTCAGAATTATTAAATGTTGTCACTGCCTACCTCGCTTTGTGTGTTTTTATAGTTTTAATTTCATTCTCAAACATGTAATCGAAAATTTCAAGAAATTTAAATAATACAGTATTGTTATATGCCACATTGTATACTTAAAGTATACAATATATATTTAAAGTATAAAAAAATCTTCATAATGTCATTTAATAATTAACATATATCGCTGGTGAACATTTTTCTCAGAATTTTTCATAAAATTTTTCAGAATTTCTATATAATTTCTATATAATTTCTATATAATTTCATCACTTTCTCACATTCAACTTTCTCACATTTTTTATACGAATTGAAATATTTCTTAGAAAATCTACATCTTTTCTCAGAATTTTTCATATATGTTAATTATAAAATACCGTAACATTTCTAAGATTTTTTGTAAGTATAATTTCTGATGAAATGTTTCTTGTTCTTGAATAGAAATAATGTATAAAAAATATGTCAAAAATATTTCGATATATGTTTGTAAAAACACGAAACTTTAAAGATGCATTTAGATTATCGAGATTTGTCTTCACAAGCTGGAAACATTTTTATATTCGTCGTGAATACTATCAATAGTACTGAAAAATAAACGGATTCTCCTGTGTGATATTATCTACTGCGCGAACTATAAACCGTTTTGTGTAATGCTGTACGCGTAAAAATAACGGCGTTACATAAATCAATCAGCTGTAACAGTATGACCTGCGTTCATAGTATCGTTGCCTCGCAACAGTATTATTATTCTCAATTCAGTGTAGTGTAGTTGGGTGGGTGGGTGGATGTGTGTGTGTATGTGTGTGTATGATATAAAAGTTTGTCAATTACTATTTTGATTATTTTGAATATTTGCAAACTATCATGTTTTATTATACATACAAAGATAACATTGACATCCTAACGTATCACCTTTTTTTTTACTTCCGACTGCTGTCAACCAAAGGTTGGCGAAAACAGAGGAAGTATGCGTTTCACTGAGGCAATACTGACCAATAATATCCATAACAATGTTTATTCTTATCAACTTTTGACTACAGATTTCTTATTGACCAAGCTTGGTTTATAGCACATAATTATCATTAATTCTTATTAAATAAAATATTTTCAACATAAGTTTTTGATTAATTAGAAATGAGTTCTCGTTGTATGCACGTTCTTTAATTGAATGTCGATTGAATCTAGGATCTAAATCGATGAACCAATAATGATATATACAGTAGGGAACCTCAGTGTGATTTTCTATCTATGTTGAGTCGAAAAACTAAACAGGGAAATCTTAAGAAGAATTTCAGTATCTCTGTTTGTAATCTTTGTTTGCATGAAGCGAGATATTAATTGCATGAAGTGAACAAGCCTTACTTGGACAGAAATAAAGCGACGCTTTGTCACGAAGTGAGATATTAATAATTAATTGTTAATGTTAAGAATTAATTTTAATGTTAATCAGTTAGGTTAGGAAATCTGTCATTCAATGCAATATGATCTATGCACTATAGTTATAGATGTGTTCGCGCTTGCACTTTCTCTTTTCAAAGCCAAATATATATATCTATCTCATTTCATCAAGACTAAATATGTATCTATCTCATTTTATCAAGCTCAAATATATATTTACTTGAATTCAAGTGCAAAAATATTTGGGGATTTCATGTCATGCAAACAGATCTATATTTACATATTCTGTGGCTGGATGCGAATACATTGGCTGGTATTCATAGTCAATTCTTTCAAGACTGTCTTAAGTAACCTTTTGATGCAACCTTCTGATTGGTTCGTGACTTTTTAAGACTTAAGATAGTCTTGAATATAAGATCTAATTATGAATATCGGCCAATGCTGAATGTCATTGTTGGCGGATAGTTGAGTTTGTTTATAGAAGTTTAAATCTCTTATAGAGATTAAATCTCTACGAAATTAAAAAAATAAAAATTGTATAAAAATTACATTGCTTAAAGTTTATTGCAGCATTGTATTGTTCAATACAAATTTGGCAGTGTAAGAAAATATTGATAGTGTAAGAAAATATAATATAGTGTATATAAAGTCTATATCTATATAGAGTGTTAAAAAACAAAGTGATCACCAAAACTTCATGAAAAAGATTAGAAAACATTGATCACAATCAATTGAGCCTGGCTTCTAATTGGACGCAATCTATTCATGTGATCATTTTGCTACTCTCTTCCTGAAAGCAGATGCCTCAGGTTTACGACATCGCGACCAATGCCATCAATCGGCGGCGAACTAGCACAAGTGTGACAAGTAGTCACACTTAAGCATGAGTCTATGTGTTACACAGGCTGATAGCGTTGATCGCGATGTCATAGATCGTCTATAGATTTATAGAAGATTGCACACACTATGTTATCTCTTCCACTATGAGACTATCTACAGTGTCTGCCAAAACGTGTGACAATTCTCTCACTTCGCTCTTTATGCACCAAGCGATTGCGAGCAATGGGCGTGCACTATGGCGGCAGGTGAACTCCCTTATTCGGGGATCTTTAATAAAGTGAAAATTGCAAAATGGTATAAATTTTTTAATCAGTTAATTCCGTCCATGAGAGAGGTGAAATGGTTATTCTGGGATATTTCGACTGAATTATTTATAACACATCACAAGATATTTTGAGCTTTTAAAAGCTTGAAATAATTATTTCAAAAAAAAGACTGCTCCCGACTGCTGCCAAATCATAGTCTAAAAAAGAAAAAATTTTTAAAATATAAGTTTAACAAAATTTTTTTAATTAAATTAAAAATGTATATAAAATTAAATTAAAAAAAATTTTTTTAATTAAATTAATAACTAAAAAAAAATAAAAAATTATATTAAAAAATTAAAACTATTTTAAATGATAATAAGAAATAACTAAAAAATATATATATAAAGTTAAATTTTAAAAAATTAAAAAATAGAATTAAATAAATTAATAAACTAATAAATTAATTTAAATAAAAAACTAAAAATAAATTAATTAAAAGAAGAATAAAAAAATTAATACTAATAAATTAATAGAAAAACTTCAAAAGTATGAAATAATTAATATTCAGTATAATAATATTATTGAAATTGATACAATATTATTAAATACTAATCAAATGTATAATAAGAACAATATTTTAAAAGATTTAAATTAGTTGGGAGACGCTACGCCAAATGTAAAAAAATGCAATAATCAAATGTTTATTGTGAGAAAATAGGAAAATTATAAATTCTTTAAATAAGAAAATTTTAATATGGCATCTCTTCTTTTTCAAAATGCGCAATTAATGTAACAGCATAAATAAAAAATTTTGTGAAATTTTAAAAATTTTTAATAACTGCTTTTAATTTATAATTTAAATTTTTTATAATATTGTTCTTGGTATTATACGTTTGATTAGCATTTAATAATATTGTATCAATTTCAATAATATTAGATACTGAATATTAATTATTTCATACTTTTTGAAGTTTTCTATTAATTTATTTATTAGTATTAATTTTTTTATTCTTCTTTTAATTTATTTATATTTAGTTTTTTTATTTAAATTAATTTTTTTGTTTATTAATATAGTTAATTTAATTTTTTAATTTTTTTAAATTTAACTTTATATTTTTTATTTTTTTTAGTTATTTTTTATTTAAAATAGTTCATTTAAAATAGTTTTTAGTTTTTTTAATATAATTTTTTGGTTTATTAATTTATTTTATATATGTTTTTAATTCAATTTAAAAATTTTTTTAAAATTTAACTATATCTTTAAAATTTTTTCCTTTTTTGCTAGACTATGATTTGGCAGCAGTAGGAAGTCCTTTTTTTTAATAATTTATTCTTTTAATTTATTTATTTTTAGTTTTTTTAAAATAATTTATTTACTTATAATTTATTTATTTTTAGTTTTTTTTAAATTAATTTTTTAATTTATTAATTTAAATTTAATTGTACATATACTTTTAATTCAATTTTTTAATTTTTTTAAATTTAACTTTATATTTTTAATTTTTTTTAATTATTTTTTATTATTATTTAATTTTAATTAAATTTAATTTAAATAGTTTTAGTTTTTTACAATAATATAATTTTTTAAAATAAAATATACGTATATAAAGAATTTTTTCTAGATTTTATAGATTAGTTTAGCAACAAGACCAAATGTGTGTACAAATATATTCTATAAATTGACTATTACGATGACAGTCGCCATTAAAAATAAATAGGCTTAAAGCCTATTGCATATAAAATGCATAACAGTGTATAAGTATAACATAAGATTATTTGACCAATGAGCATTTTATGTAAATCAATATGATAACTTTATGCTGAATGCTTATTGGTCCAACAGTTTTATATTATGCTTATGCCACAGTATAACTACACATACATTAGCGACAGTAGCTGTCGACTCCTTTGGTGTCGATAATCACTATCAGCCATATTGCATGCTTACGGACTGAACCAATTAAGAGATGTTGTAGTAGTTATATTATGACATTGTAATATTTTGCATATAATGCTATCCAATGTTATGATAGCTGCCATATTTTTGAAGTTACAGCCACACATGTGCGAACAAAACTATATCCCTCGTTTTTGATACTGTATTGCAGTTATACGGTGCTTACGCTCTACTATGCATTTCATGTGCAATAGGTTTTAATGTAGAAAGATAGTCACTTTTTAGTTTGTGAAAATTTTCGAAAGACAAAATCGATGGATGCATTCAGAAGCACGACCGATCACTGAGCGCTCTAATATCTGTTTGGTCTATATTTTTAGATTTAATGTGCCAATCAGATGCAAGAGCTCACTGATCTAGTTTATAGCGTGCATTTGATACGCATATCAGGTATTATATTTGTATCAAATTCGTATTAAGCATTTAGGCCCGTATTCAAAATGTACTTTTATTGATAAATCACATTTTTATTTATGAAATTCTATAGTATACATGACGTAACTATAACTATGTTAGCGCGCTACGTCCTTGTAAGCGTGTTCGAATACGGGCCTTAGTACATACGATGTAAACGCTTGGATTATTTTACGAGCGTATCAAGCAGAAATAGTAAGTTTAGTAGTTGTATTAAACTGATAGGTATATCAAATAATACAAATGATGATATAAAACATGTGAAATTTGGAGGAAATTGAGAACTGCATTCCGTTGTATGCATAATCCGTCATGCTATCCCATATTAAACGTGCAACAGAACGCAATAACCTCAAAATCAGTATTATTTTTCTCTTCTACATCGTGAAAATATTAGTATGCGTATTAAATTTGATACACTATTGCTTTAGTACACGATGTAAACGCACCCATACTATCGCATCAGTGCGCATCAAATACGCATCATTTAATACGCGTATATAATACAGTACAACTACATACAGTAACAAAAAACGAGGGATACAAGTTTTATTCTGCGCATGCGTTACTGTAAAACCGAAAGTTGGCGGCTGTCATAGCATTGAATAGCATTATATACGAAATACTATAACGTTATTACAACGTCTCTTAATTGGTTCAGTCCGCAAAACTTTCAACATGGCCGACAGTGATCACCGACATCAAAGGAACCGATAACTACTGTCGCTACTGTATATAATTATACTGTGGCATAAGCATAACATAAAATTGTTGGACCAATGAGCATTCAAATAAAGTTGCCACGTTGATTTACATACGATGCTCATTGGTCTAGCGGTCTTATATTATATTTATGCACTGTTGTATTTGGGGCTTTATCACACTCCACTGTACAATTAACGTATGTGAATTATTATGCATGGACTGTAAGCATTTACGTAGAAAGTGGTCACTTCTCAGTTGATTTGTTTTCTGTTCCTGCACTAGAATTCTCTTTCTCGTTTTCGACAAATATCAAACATCTATTTCACTTTAGTGTCTATTTCACGTCTATTTCACTTTAAGTTCCAAGAGTACATGTATGTACATACATAGTTCAGCCACAAAAAACTGACCTAGGTCGATATTCATAGTCGATTCTTAGATCATCTTAAGTATAGTTTAAGATGTCGAATCAATCAGAGGACCGCATTCGCGTCTTAAGATTACTTAAGATTGCTTACTTAAGACAGTCTTAAGACAGAAATAAGAATTGACTATGAATGCCGGTCCTAGTATGTGAACATTTCTGAGAGATAGAATTGATGACTATGGATGTTCATACCCAAGTGATCTGTTTTCTATTTCTTCACTAGACTGCACTAGAACTTTCTTTCTCAAAAACGAGAAAGAAAATTCTAGTGCAATCAGAAACAGAAACCTTGATTACTTGATTGGGTATATACAGTATAATCTCAAAAATGTTCACATACTAGGACTGGTATTCATAGTCAGTTCTTATTTCAAACATGCCTATCTCATTTTACTCCGCAAACGCAATAGAATAGTAAGCCTTAAGACTTAATGAATTGACCGATCGATTATTTTTTTCATATTCAACTGTGATTGATCAATTTCTTAAGGCTTAAGGCTTATTACTCTATTGGATTTGCGGGCTTAAAAGTATATACTAGTTCAATCGTGTATACTAGAATCAATAACTACGTTTACACGCACTGATAAAACCGTTTTTATGAAATTGGATAATCATAGCTCATTTCATTCTTCGGAAGAATGAAATCACTATGATTGGTCAATTTCATAAAAACGGTTTTACTAGTATAAGGGGCTGCGCAAAATAAAAGAAACGAAAAAGAAAATTTCATCAGAAACTATGTATTCTACAGTACGTGATTTTTCATGATTAAAATTCTTATTTTTTATTCCCTGTTCCCTGTTCCTTTTATTCTGTGTAACCTTTAACAGAAGTCAGTGAGCTCTAATATACTGGAGCGAGCAATCGAGGAGTGGAGTATCCCAATTCCTATACAAGGACACTCGCATAAAGATATACTGCTTTCTTTGGCAGGGATTTGCTGATTGTCTCATGCTGTTTTATTACTATACTGAAAACATAGACTATGTTTACACGCTGACTCCAGAACATTTTTCTAAAATCCTGATCCCCTTCCTCTAAGAGGTAACAAGCATACTAATCCCACTTCTGAGCTGTAAACAATTAACGATAACAGAGAAAAATATCAAGGCGCTCCTCGTCTCGATCCCAAGCTATTCTTTCTTTTGATTTGATAGATTTTCGTTCTGCTATTGAGCCACATAGTCCTGATTATTGATATCTCTGTTATGTCTATATCTGGTAAATTTCTTACACCTCTTTCTGAAGAGATTTGGATTTACTAAAACGGTTTTAATAACATCGGTATTAAGGATATTTATACGATATCTAACACCGGTTTTAATTAAATACAATTTTACCAGTGTGTGTAAACGTAGTCATAAACGCATTCGGGAAGTACTATTAGCGCTGTTTGTATCATTTTGACTTTTTGACTCTTAGTGACACAAACTATAGTCTGGTCACGTGATTCGGTGAATTATGTTTTCAATTGTGATAATACAATGTGGGAAAGAGTCGAAAAGACATCTATCGGTATTGTCTTTCTTTTCTCCGTCGGGCCGCGATTTTCTATAATTTAGTATAGGGAAGGTGTGCTTCAGTATGTTACGATTCTAATAGATTGAAATTTCTTATTCTCTGTTCTTATTGCTTATTCCTTTCCATTGTATTTAAGTCAGAAATCATGTATTCTGATGTAATCAATTTCTGATAGGTTGAAATCTTAATATCTAATTACTATTTCTCTACTGTGCTCAGGTCCTGACAGTAACCATAAGACATACCGTAAGAATTAGCCAATCAGAATTAAGAATTCAAAAAGTTCACGACTCTGAAAATATATATAGAGTATTCGAAAAGACTGGGACCCCCTATGATCTCCAAAAGTACACACTTTCAATGAAAATGACTCGAATAAAAATTGCAATGATCAAAAAGATCTATTTACTGATATTATCAGTTTAATTGTAGGTGGCATCGTCAAAGTTAGATCAAAGTCACATCAATTTTTTAAATAGAACATCTCGTTTTTCATTGCATCTTCTAATAGCAAACCTAAAGAGCTTTCCAAAACATTATAATAAAATATTTTTTCATGAAATACTTTTTTAAGTTATAATGCTTGAAAGTTATAGTATCGTCGACATTAGCATTGCCCAAAATGCCCAAATGATAGTTAAAATCTCTTGAATGTTGTTTAGAATTATGACTTGGATAATATTTGTCAAAATCAAGGTTATTGGAAGTTGTTCTGCTTATTTTCATTTCTACATAAAAATTATTCACAAAACGTTGACATTCTAAAAATGGATTTGAACACGGAGACAACTCACGAAACGCACAGTTCTGATATCTTATTTTATTTGATAAACAACAAAGAAAAATGATGCATCATGCGTAACGCGTAACGCATCCTATATTATAACGAAAAATTGATTATTTTGACGACACATGTATACTTTGATGACATTACACGGTAATTTGATTATTTTAACGACAACACAAAAATAGTCCACATGAAATGGATATTAGCGTATAATAGAAATTCACAGAAAAGAGAATATAAACATGATATAGTTGAATTTTTATTTATTTACTTTACAGAAGCTTTCATATATTTTACATCTTTATATATTTACTAATTTGACGATAGTCGTCAAAAGGTATTCTACTTAACGTTTGCAAGCATCAGGTTATCCTTGTTATCATCAAATGTTAAGCAAAAAATGAAATGATGCACGCAAATGTTGCGAATACTGTAGAACACATCTAAAATATGTGTTGTCAAAGTATACACGTCATGGAAATCAAAGTCATCTTTGTTCATGTAGTACAGTAGTTCATGTAATATTGGGTTGTTCAAAAAGTCATTGCGTTTTTTTCATTTGATTTTCAGGTGTGTTTATTTAATATACGTAATGAACATTAATCAATGATATATTGGCCATTTTGTTCGAACCTGCCATCTTCCAGGCAACTTCATAATACTACGTTCATAAAACTTCCCATCTTTCTCTGCGAGAAACTTATCTAGGTGCTGTTTGAATGAAGTCTTCAGAAGCAAACGTTTTACCATTCAAGAAGTTTTGCAAGGAGCGAAAGAGATGGAAGTCTGATGGTGCAAGGTCTATACGGTGGGCTATACGGTGGTAACACATCCCAATCATTGCAACAATTTTTGCCGAGTGACCAAACTTGTATGTGATCTCGCATTGTCGTGGTGAAATACCACACTCTTACGATTGATTAGGTCGGGATGTTTCTGTGCGATGGCATCACTTAATTTCTGCAACTGCTCACAGTAGATATCGGAATTAATCCTTTTGTTCTTTGAAAGTAGCTCATAGAAGACTGGTCCCTTTCAATTCCACCACATTGACAGCATTACCTTCTTTTGGTGGATCTCCGCCTTTGCTTGCCTTTGTGGTGCTTCATCTCGCCTACTCCAACTTCTTTTTCGGTTGACATTGTTGTAAACAATTTTTCGTCGCCCGTGATCATATGCTTCAAGAACGGATCGTTTTCTTCGCGTTTGATGAGTTAATCGTAGATGCTCATGTGATTCGAAGATGAATTTCTTTCAACTCAGGCGATACCCAAACATCGAGCTTCTTTACGAAGCCTAGCGATTTCAAATAGTCATGAACACAGACACTTTTAGAGTGGTAGCAAGCTTTCGAACCATTAAATGCTTATTTGCTTGCACCAATGCTTTCATTTCATCATCAATCTTGGAAGGCCTACCGGAGCGATGAGCATCTTCGACTGAAAAATCACCATCGGAATCAGGCGAACCAGTTCTGGCATTGGCGTTTTTTGACGACATTTCTGCCGTAAACTCAACTCAACCTTTCCCTTGCTTCAGTTGCTTTCTTCCCTTTTTTTGAAATAATAAAACAGAATATGGCGAATATGCTCTTCAAAATTCTCCATGTTCGAACCACAATTGCAAGCACAAAACTCGACCGAATCGCAACTTTTTTTTTGGTTTTTAGGTTGAGTGTCGACAACAAAACGCGCGTAAACATTCATGTCAAGCTCGCATACAAATAAATGTGGACAACGCCATCTATTGGTAAAAACGCAATGACTTTTTGAACAATCCAATAGTTTGACGACAGTTATCGAGATATACATGTGTCGTTAAAGTTGTCATTTATTCAATTTGACGGTCGTCAAAGTATACTATCATGAAAATAATCATATTACCATTGTACAATTTGGCGACAGTCGTTAAAATCTACAGATGTCGTCAAAGCACACAGTCGTTAAAGTCATTTCATCGTTCGTCGTAATATAGTTTGACGACGGTCATTATAAATGTAATATACATGTTTGTTGATTATGAAATATACCATATATGTATTGTTAAAGTAGTCAATTCTTTATTTGATGACAGTCGTCCAAGTATACGATTGAACATTAAAAATTTCACGGCAATCGTTAAAATAATCAATGCTTACCCAAAAGTTGTCAAAATAATCGATACACAAAGATATATATATATATGTATATATGTGTGTGTGTGTGTGTGTGTGTGTGTGTGTGTGTGTGTGTGTGTGTGTGTGTGTGTGTGTGTGTGTGTG
>Ga0157363_1002542_pt1 | contig 16134 bp, 6 predicted proteins | sample AttsexASBM1_FD_111477 | JGI IMG/M metagenome (GOLD analysis project Ga0157363, IMG submission 111477) | Fungus gardens microbial communities from leaf cutter ant in Ribeirão Preto, State of São Paulo, Brazil - Atta sexdens ASBM1 | ecosystem: Host-associated > Fungi > Mycelium > Unclassified ...
GTGAATTTCTTGTTTAATTTAGAATAGATTTTATTCTGATTTTATTTGAAAGCATTAATATATTTTGTATTAAAAATTAAAAGATTATTAAAGAAGTAGCAGTTATTTGAACTTTCTCTACAAGTAATGATCTTAAATTTTTTAAGGAATTTATAACAAAGTAGATATGTAACAAAGTAGAAAGTAGACAACTTTTGATGTGCATTGTGTTTTGTACCTACAATCACCCATTATTTACTCGCGTCGTTTGCTGAAAGCTACACCCGCACGTGTTTTGCGGTTAGTAATGGCAACTTACAATACGTCCGGAATGTGTGGTCGAGGACATTGTATTATCAAGAAGGCTACTCACAGGCTTATTAACATTCCACGGGATCGACATATCGGTAATTTTGTCATTGCACGATCTTTCCGGCACGTTTATCGTGCGATCAAGTTTTGTCAATTGGTATCTTGCTGCGTAACTTTTTCGGAATTTTTTGGAAAAGATTGAAATCAAGATTATATACTAAAATATATTTAAAATTTCGACAATAAATTTAACAAATTTTCTATAATATATATATATATATATATATATATATATATATATATATGTATATATTATATTTAATATATGTATTTATATTTTATATTTTGTTTTGTATTCCTGTGTTTAGCATAAAATATTACATCTGATTCTTAGTCTAGATAGATAATCTTTAGGTAAGATAAATGATATTTAGAATCTCATATAGTCATGTTTAAACGTGACGTACGAATTAATATCTTTACAAGATCTTTATCTGATCTGTTGTTCCATGAATGCTTATCAATGCGTAAAGTGCAAAATGCGATTTCTATATCGGTAAGACAACAGCTAAGGTTGACGTAAGAGTTGAAAATCGAGTGTGTCGAGTCGCGAGAGATTATCTCTCGAGAAGGCAGTACGAACTAAAACTAATTTCCTGTCGCGATATCGTGACGTGTCGCCAACTTGTGGCGACTGTTATGTAAACTTTACTCGGAGTTACATAAGAACATAACGTTGCACATTTTTTTTAAACTCGACGTATAACTTTGATCGATACAGTCAAATATACGGCATTTCGATCTAAGCAAACAAGTATAGATGCGTGCTATAATCGTCTGCATGGATGATTACGTAAAGGTGGTAAGACGTTTTTCGCACGTGATATTTACCTTATGACTACTTGAAATTGCGTGCAAGAAAGCGGAATCCAGTTTTAGTCGCGTGATATAGTTATCAAATGTTCGATTTGATTTACTCATTAAATTAATGCTATAATATATTCATTAAATTATTGCTATAACGACTAAAGCAATACTTCTTAAAAGTTGAAAGCGAAATGAGTAATAAGTAATATAACTAATAATAATTGATGTTTAACTTTCTGTTTAGTTGCACAATTATTATTTTAAACGATAATTTAACGTTAATCTAATAAATTATAATAGAGCATTAACTTAATCACTTGCATGTAAAGATTAATATACGACAAAAGAGACGAACAAATACAAGTTGATTATGGTAACTGAAAACGCACCGCAATCTCCGGGTTTCTGCACCAAGGTTGTCTACTGTAAGTAACTAACACCGTTCGTTCGTGATGATCTATTTTCTACAGCTCATCGATCGGCACTTATTTTATCATATCCACGGAACAGCGGATTCTGATATCGGACCGTTATAGATTCATTTTAATAGCGGTTAGCATATGTGGTTTCATAATGAAAAATATTTCTTGTTGGATTATGCGAGCTTCTGTTACTTATTACCTACTTATGCATTCCAATTAATCGTAAGATGAAAGATGTCATGCATACAAATGTATACAATTATAGAAAAAATATAATATATGAAATCCAGAACAAAAAAAATTGACGTTACTTCAACTTTGATCAGAAGTATAAAACATTCGCACAAATCGACGTAAATGTTCTGTGTCCAAAAATAAATTAAAAATAATTTTAATGAAAAATAATATTTATTTTTATAGTAATTTTAACATTTGATTAATTTTCTTTTTCTTTTTATTATCTCTTTTTCAAAAAAATGCAATAATTAAAAGTGCTTTATGCTTATTATCAAGATAATATATAACGTGATAAAAAAAAACGTTTTTTTTTTAAATAAGTGTTGTTGACAACATCAGTAACAACATAATAACATTGAATTCTTTGCGTTGTTGGGGCGGACACGCAAAATAGACGAATTAGCCGATAGAGTGGGTAGCGGGCGTAATGATCACCGGCACATAAATTTAGCAAGGAGACGAGGCGAGAGCCGGGCGAATAATCCAAATGTGATGAATGCTGGTCAGCTTTACTTTGGAACGGATCCACGTGAGCGCGAGCTCGGCGCTCCGACACCGAAGATTACGAGTCTCTCGGATCTCCGGAGGCTCGTAGTCGACACGCAACGTCAAGCTCGCGGACGAAATTCTCTAACGCTTTTCGACGTTTGACATATTCGCCCACACGCACCTGCTGACTCTCCCTCAAATCTCTGAACCGCACGCCTCGTTTCCGTTTCGTTGCATGGCATCCGTCCCCGCCCGTTTTTAATTCCTCCTTAAGCTCTCGTTGATAAATGTACATTTGCCTTGCTTAAGATCGCCAGATAGGATCGCACATGAACTTCTAAATAATTTAATATTTAATCGCTTAGTATCACTCGACATTTAATAAACCACATCGTTTTGTCATCTTATGTTAGTTAATTTCATCTTGATGTTAACGTACCTTAACTCGTATGCACGCACTATCATTTTTTTTATAAAAAATTCGTGCGACATCCCTTCTCATCCGTTATCTTTACGATAGTATGAGACAGTTGTGTTAAACGACAGATACATAAGAGATTTTCATCGCATTGACTGGCAATTGAACGTTTTTATAATAATACGCATACGCCCTCAGGCGGTATATTTTACCTTCTTCTCGATGCCAGGCGTTTGACCAATAAAATTATAACTTCTCAGCGTAGGATCCGTAGAACAAAGGAGCTTTGAAGTCCATCAACCGATCGTCTGTGCGCAAATGCACCTTTAAGTATTTATAGCACGTGACGTGTGTATCTGACCGCGACGGAAGGATTTATCACGCTGCCGAAAGTAGCGTCAACTATTTCGTCGAGATAAACAGACTCGTTGTTTCCCCCGATCTTTTCCAGCGAAAATACAAGCTAGAAGTTGGATAGGGAACGCCGCGGCGGCGATGCGGGCCTGCCGGAATTATTAGCTTGTCAAGAAATTAATGTTACCCCGAGAAATCGCCACGCACCGCTTTCACTTATGCGCACCATACAGCATGCCTGTTCTGGAATGCCGAGGATAAATAATTCCTGTGATTTTCTGCGTGTTCATTGTGATGCTAAAAGTAGGTGTTGCACCTGACTGTAGATCAGCCGTTCTCCAATTTTCATGATACAAAACGAACTACGCGTTTCTCCACTTGAGTCAACGTATTTATCAATTGCTAAATTGATACTGTAGGATATTCCATCGGGAATATAATTGGATCTTTCTCATCATCAATTCTTTCGCTGCTTCTGCTAAAGATAATTTTCGTATTCTAACAGTCTAGAGTACCAATACATTCTACTTGGATTTTAATTTTGAGGTAGAGAAAAAGTTAATTAGAGAGCTTGGTCAAGCGTAATTGAGTCGGGTTACGTTTCAGTCCTAATTGGATCTTCTTTAAATTTTAACTTCAAATGTATAATTTTCGTTGCTACTCTATATATCACTCTAACATTTATACATTTTAACAAAACATAAAACTAAATGAAGGAAAACAAAGGTGATTTATTTTAGATTACAAAGCGAATGAAGAAGCAATTATTATTTTAATAGAAATTTTGGAAGAAACTGAAGGAAATTAGAGCTGGATTATTCGATTTTTCTACTATAAATGGATTTTCATATGCATGCATTTGATTATATAAATTGTTCATTAATGTTCTATAATTCTGTGATTGCAAGGGGTACATTCTCGGCCGACTTGTGCCGCCGCTTTTATTTATTTTCTGCAATGCGTCGCATCAGTCTCCCATAATACTCTACATGAGAAAGAAATAGAATGTTTTCGTAAGCGTCGTTTCCATAAATATTAGTTAAGGCTAACGGATTTTAATCTACTCGTCGACTCTTTTTAAAAACAGAACTGGAAAGAGACGGGAGGTCGGTTAAGCTCCAGTTAACTTTAATGAATCTTTATGAGAATGGCCCTACGGGATGATTGCAGGAGGGATGATGGTTAGTATTAGAAGCTAGTCCTGCGAAGATCGTGCAATAAATTCTTGCTCACAGGCATTGCGCGAGCATGAGAGAAAGAGGGAAAGAAAGAAAAAAGGAGAGAAAGAACCGGCACGCTTACTCACTTCGCTGCCCGCATTTTCCGCGACATCGGGTGGCAAACCGGACAGAAACGGTCATAAAATCTCTACCACTCTAACGATTAAGGCACGTCTTAGCGACTCGCTGGGCATCCCAGAGATTATTAGCCTGTACCAGCACCGATCATGTCATGGTACAAACCGTGCCTTCATTGCTATATCATGACCATATTTCTTTCTCTCAACGAGCGGTGCCGCGCGGGTGCCCGCTATTTGGAGTCGCTATTCGGAGGCGCCCAATATGTCGTACCAGCACGAGAATTGGTCGCCATTCGGCCGGTTATTTGGGGACAGAGAGAGGCACTATCACGAATATAAACATCCAACGACCGCGATCCTTATGGTGGTACGGAGTTAGCAGGCAACTCCGCCCGGTTGCCAAGAATCTCACGTCCCTACAGCATCCGCCTTGCCGCAGTGCCAAGAGAACGTATTCTGTTTCTTCGTCTTGCTCCCTCCGTTTCTCTCTCTCTCTCTCTCTCTCTCTCTCTCTCTCTCTTTCTTTCTTTCTCCTTTTGCAGTCTTGCGTTTTGCTCGCCATCTCGCTCTCTTTCTCTTGGTAGAAGAGGTTCCATCTTGACCTGGACTAGGGCATGCTGGTAATCATTTTTCTTCGGACGCTTGCTTCACTCGATCGGTGATCCCTAGGCCAGAAAACATGGAACGAGAGATTAGTACAGCACGCAGCTTATACACCTTCTCTGTCTATCTACCTCTCTGCCTCGCCGTTCGCTCTCGCGCAGAAAATATGTGCGGTAGGATAGAAGAGAGGTGAGACGACCAGCGACAACGCCGTCGGTGCGGCATGTCCATTCTCAATGATAGAATGGCGTGATGTATCAACATGATATTCGAAATTGTCGCAATTCGTATCGCCTAATAGCGCTCACCTCTACTGGTTATTTTCGTCAGCGCTTGAGTGATGAATCGATGTCAACCGATATTGTGCTCCTCGGAATGTTTCTCTCGTGAGCTGTAGTCTAATGAAGTCCCTACACTCATACATTAAGAAAAAATGTTTATGTAATAAAAATAATTAATGTAATTCTTAATTGGATGAGTGGCATATAATTTTATATAAAAAATAACTTTGCGTTACTTCAAAATTACTCATTAGAATTATTCTCACCAAACTTGTTAAGTTTAAATTTATTTTAATATAAAAATAATTTATTTAAAGCGATTCAAATTAATGCGTTAGTCAAATTCACGCATGAAATCTGGTTTAATTATGTTTTTGATACTCTGATCTTCAGAATGGTAAAAATAGATATATTACATCAATGAAGAAAGGAAAATTATTTCTAAGTTTTTAAGTTTCTTTTGGCACAAAATGATTCCAATTAATAGCGTGGATTATCTGAATAATTGAAACATTTTGATAGAAGTGGCACAAATAGATCGGCAAACGTAATCGATTCGTCGTATTGTTCGAAAGCACATTCCGTGTTCGCGCAATTTTGCCGCAAGGTCTGCAGTATCTCCTTGTAAATCTAGTTTAAGTATCTACTTTACATAATTAGAGTTGTTTGAATACCGCGCGATTTTCCTTTTACAATACATATGCGATTCCATCGCGGATATTACGAACATTGATTGGAGTCACTTCGAACGATTTGGTTTACGTGAGGAAAAGACCGGCCATTAAATTTATTATTGATCGTCACGAAGACATGTAACGCGAAAAAGGTGTAATAAAGTCTACGTATGTTCGCAAAATGTCTAGCCGCAGCCAACAAAATTAAAAATTCATAAGCTACAGCTACAAATTTATAAATCTATTTTCACGCTTGTAATTTATATTGCACCCATAACTAAATATATAATGGTAAACGTTAAAGAAAAAAAAAAACATTTATTATAATGAATACTTTCTCTTCTTTTTATGTATCTTCTTCTGTAACAAATTCTGAGCTAATTTATAATAATAATTTAGGCTAATAATTTAGGAATCCCTCAAAACGCAATGACTATTATGCATATATTATGCATATATAGGCACGTAAATAGAATGCAAACTTTATCACGAAACATGGTTCATCAACATGATTAAATAATACAGTTAAATAATATATACATTAGATAAATGTTTCAGCAATACAATACAATGTACTTCCGCAGTTAGTTCCATACGGCACGCAAATTGCCCTTTAATTTGTTCGATAGAGCTATTATACTCATTTTTTCTTTTCCTACAATAATTCGTATTTGATTAATAGTCAATAATTCACGGTATAGATGTAGTGATTCGCGCTGATTATGCATTCCTCGTAAGAGCATACGAGGCCACAAATGTGCGCTGTTGCAGCTAACGCAATCGCGTCGTAATTGAACCATTACGAGCGTCAGGGAAAATGTAAGACTCGGATCGTGCCGCCTCTGCGAATCGGTGATCGATGCTTTACGACCCAAATGACCTACGATCGAATGCTCAGTTCTATTTTGGCTAGAAAATTGCACGATAGTTCATGATCGATGATACATCCTTGTATTATAATACAGCGTTGTGTGTATTATAATACAATGCTGTATTATAATGCAGTTTTATTTATTCTTTTACAGAATATAGATGGAATAATGGATAGAATCAATTGATGAATCTACTTTTTTATATGATATATCAACACACTTGTAAATACTTTGCAAAAGATATCAAAAAATCTAAAATTTTGTCTTATTTTAAAAATTTTAGAGATGAAAGTGTTAGAAACGCACATTTAACAAGTTTCACATGTGAATTTGGCTATCATATTTAATTTAAACGCTTTAAGAGTTGATTGTTCTATTTTTGAACAAACTACGTGATAATTTATTTAATGAATAAACAAAAGAATAAAAGAGATAAGAGATAGAATAAGAGAATAAGAAGAAAAGAAAAACAAGAGAAATCAGAAAATAAGAGAGCAGAAGAGTAAGAGAATGAACAGTTTATCGAAAGGTGGAACAACTCAGCCTAACTGTAGTTTATTTTTATATCGATATAAAAATTTAAACTTGATAAATTCGGCAAAGATTGATAACTATTAAAAAACGGCGCAATATTACGAATATTTTACGGCCGCAGAAAGTTTCGTTCGAGGATGAAACTTCATCGTTCGTTTTCTTTTTTTGGGGGGAAATTATCTTTCTGATTGAAGAAGACTATCAGCGTTTTTTGCACGCAATTTAACAGAACGAGACCGCGATATGACGCGTGAAGTAAAAGTATTTATAGGTTGAAGCTTCTTGAACGGAATCTGGAGCAGACTCGTTCGTCCGAGACGAACGATCGAACGCCCGGTATTTATCATATTGTTTTATTCATACAACGATTATCATCCTTCTCGTTTTATAAACATCACGCAGCAAGCGCTGCGTAAAACCACGGGGAGAGAGAAAGGTCGGGGCGCGGTCGTCTCCGAATGAGGCAAATCGATCTGTATAAATTGGTGAAACTACCAAACGGAATTTATTCATCGAATACACAAATTTTATAAGTTACGCAAAAATATTGCAAAATATTTATTATTCGCTATAAGAAAGTATTTTTTTTTTAATTTTTTTGTTCACCGTCTTTTTAATTAATATATAATTATAAACTTTTATTTTTTTATCATACTTTTCAAACAGTTTGCAATTAGCATCTTGTATATTAAAAATTGTAACAAAATTGTCCTTCTCTTTTTTTGTATGTAATCAGATACAATTTTTGTGTGTTATCTGTTTTTCAATTTGTATTGATAGTAATTCTTGTTATAATCAACTTAAAAACATGATTTTAAGTATTAAGATATATTGAATAAATATTTATATCGTAGATGTTTATTTGTAAAAATTCTTTATCTGAGCGATACAAACTATTCATTGATCGGAAACTTTTGGCAACTATTGTACAGATAACATTTTTTTTATGACACTTCTCAAAATTGTAAATTATGACGCTTCTATCGTACAATAAATTTCGCATTTTATGATTAATATAATATTTCATCCAACTGACAAACGACAGAGCTATTACCAGTGTGCTAACTAGATCTCATCTATAACGATGACTACTGTGCCCATTCGTTGTTTCGCAATCATTCTCATCGACCGATTCAGATGTTTGGAATGTAGAATGGATTATTGCCAATATAGATACAGGCAGTCTTGTGGAAGACACGCTGATACAGTGTATTCCATAGTGGTGAAATCGCAGATTTGTATACGAGTGTTACTCCATGCCGAAGCCCGAAACGCCACTAAACAATCGTCGTCCTACGCGTCATTCCTCGAGATTCTCCACGCGGAGATAGAGGCAGGAACTAGTTTTGCAAATCAGCCAAGGCCTCGTTCACTGCCGTCGATGTCATGGCAATTCGTGTTTGTATATTATCAATGACATCCACATCGACATGAATGACCTCGGCTTAGTTTGAAGATCAATCTTGTGTAAAATCTTTGTAATATTATATTTACGAATAATAATAATAATAGTATCCTACATGAATATTTAAACAGTTGACAAAATAAATGTATGATAATGAGACAAAGAGAAATGATTTAAAAAAAAATTTTTTTTATTTTATTTATTGCAAAGCTTGTAAAACATTATTTGTCGAAATTATTATAATAATATTTTTTACTGTCTTTTATCAGATTGAAAATAGAATGTTTGTTACTATTTTATTAGGAAATTTATTCTTCGCGAGATTCTGTTTTCAAAATTCTTATCATAAAATGTCAAAGCCTCCTTTAGGATTAGTCGGAATCTCATAAAAATAGCTATACTTTGCGCACTTATTAATGGAGTTCAATTAGAAATTCAGTTTTTTTTATGTTTTTATATGTTTTGCTTCTCTTCTAAGAGAATCTGATTAATATAATATCCACACGGTCGAATAGCGACCATTGATCCATACGCTTATATGACGTTCTTCGTAATATTTAAGATCCAACTTGAATCAAGTACCGGTTCAATAGATATATATTTACTTAGCTGTAAAATGTCTATCAGATGGTTAAATATTTAAATTCTTGACGATTAATGATGGATGGAAAACTGGAGCATTGCTGGTTGCTTAGTTGTAATTGCTGTATTAATGTTTATATCTTACTTATCTTGTGTTTATTATCTTACTCATATTTCTGATCTTTGCTTGTATCATATGTTATACTTGTAGCTTATCATACAGTGAATGCAAAAAATATTCGTACAGGAAAAAATTCCATAAAAAAAATCTTATCCGTAGAGAATAAACATTAATTAATAATTTTATAATGAGTGCATTTTATCTTAATATAAACGAGACATGTTCATTTCTTAGAAATTAAATAGACTGTATGTATACTTTTTGCGCGCTTAAATTCTAGATAATAAAATAAAACTTTTCATTTTCGCTTATTTTTAAGATAATTAATATTAATTATCTTAAAAATTAATTAAAAAAAAAATTAATTATCTTAATTATTACACATAATTTTTATAATTATTTTGAGAAATAAGCAATCTATTTTATTTTTTGTTAATAAATTGCTAATTAATGTTTACTTTTTAAAAGTAAAGTTTTTTTAAAGATATCTCTCCTCTGTACGAATGCTTTTTGCACTCACTGTTTGATAAATATATTTTATATAAATAATGTTAATAATAAATTGATGTTAATAATAAATTTAAATGTTATCAATAATTTTGATATACATATAAATATTAATGATTATTAATATTTATATATCAAAGAATAGAATAATAAATAGGACTTTTATAATAACTGAAGTGAAAGTGTCGGTTACAAATTGTACAAGTCAATATTTAATACATATAATTATACGTAGTGTTTTTTATAAATTGTTAATAATTGGATTCAGCGTAAAGATTCCAGACTGTAAGATCAGTAAGAAGACTTGTAGCGAGCGAATAATAATATAATTTTACGATAAATCCATAAAATGTGACAACATAATATAATACTGTCATCTCTTGCGATCTCAAAACTGATTCAGACAAGGAAGCTTTTGCAGATTCGCCTGTGCATCAAGATATTTGCAATAAATTGTCTGAGATTAAGATAAATTTGATCCATATGTGGATAACCGTAGAATACACCTACGTTCAATAAGCTAACGGCTATATCGAGTATATCGATGATCTTGGCTGGTTTGGTTGGTCACCTACTTTCTGTATCTTAATCTCCATTCGCGCGACACGGTACTGATTAGGTTTAACCGCGACCGAAGTGTTTTTATTCATTGCAATAAGACGCTGATGAAGCTTATTTGACGGCTGATGAAGCTTTTTCTCTTTATTTTCTTCTAAGCCAACAATATCTCTGTGTTGTTTCTTTTCCGTTTTATCATTACGAGAAAATATATCGAAAAATATCATATTGGCAATATATAATGTATTTCAGTAACTTTGGTAACTACGTAGAATGAGGAAATGCACTCGTCGCGGATCGACGATCATGTCTCGACGATTTAACGTCATTTATGTTCGAAATGTGTATATTACCGCGTGCGTTAATTTCATATACCGTAGTAAACAAGTTCTGCGGTTGTGTTCATTTACTTCGTGATTTGATATTTTTATATAAATGAAGAGGAGATGTCATACTTATTGCATATTTTCGCGCGATTCTAATAGCCTCCAAAATATATGTAATTCTTAAATGTAAATGTTGTCTTGCATATTGGACATTTTATGTGCACGTTCCGGTAACATGTGTACACGAATCGTCACTAAACATTTTCTTGAAAAGAAAAAACATTATATCTCTGCATTTCAAATTTCTATCATATTTCTACCTTCTCCTTTGAGTTTCAACATCGATTTGATTAAATAACGAAAAGAGACGTACCTTTGTAAGAGAATATTGGAAATTTTCCATGCTGCAAGGGTTAAAGGAACAAAGATAGCACCAAGATGGAAGGCGATGTCGTATAGTACCATAACGTGTACTCATTTAGATAGATCATGGCTATCATGAGATATCCAAACGGCGGTCCGCGAAAAAGCGGCGCGCATCGCTCGCTGAGCAACATCGCTCGTAAATTCACGCGGACGAGCGAGACGGCGTTAACGCAAGGTTTACCGTCAACGGCGTGAAATATTCTCGGTAACTTGCGGCATAATTTACGCCGGTAATTGCGGGATAAGGCGAGGCGAGTTATGCCTGTATTGCGAGGGATACGTTGCATCAGGTTTTTCTATCCAGATGGAAACCAACACATTGTCGTTGTATTGCGGAAGTTTCCCCGCGAAGAAAAGTAGTTATGATAATACGCGGAATTAACTAAATAAACTTCTTTGTTGGGATTCGAGAGTGTTGATTGCGCGTTGGTTTAAAATACTAGAGGAAACTTCTTTCTTAAGACCGCCATAAAATTTCTGGATTCTGTTAAGTAATAAAACTTATCTAATAATGAAAGACGTTATGAAAGAAATAATTTAAAATCCGATTTACAAAATCTGAAGCATCTAAAATATAAAATATAAAATATAAAATATGTATTTTGTCTTATAATTAAAATAGTTCGTATTTAACATTTTTCTAATCGCAAAATAAATATAATTTTAATTATCCTTTTGGAAATCGCTAATATTCAATAAAATTAACGTTATGAAAAACGTGCCTGTACATTTTAATTTTTCCGCTTGTCTTTTATTCAAAACATATGTGTTACGTCAATTGGCGGAACAATGATTATATTACACTTTCACTTTCTCCAAAGTAGTTAAATGAACAAGTAGATCACTAGTCTTTATAATGCTATAACTTTTCAAATTGGTGAATTCTTATACGAAATTATTCGCAACTTTCAATCTTTAACGACAGTTTTTATCAACACATGTATAGAAAACAATATTTTTTGAAAAAAATTAATTTTGGCAAATTATCTCATCAATATTTTATAGATATTATTATTAAATTAAGTATATAAAAATTTTAATACTTTTACTTTAATACCAAAAATAATTATAAAAAAATTTTTTTTAATAATAGAATTTCTCTTTAAATTACTTTTTTATACATCATAAATATTTTTCGCATAATAAGGTATTGTTTGAAATGAAAGCGAACATTGCGCAGTCTATCTCGTTACCGTATCGCAATGACAATAATCGATCGAGCTGACAATGGGGAAAGTTGCACGGATAAAGGAACCGAGTTCAGATTAAGCATTGCTTACAATGAGAGAAACAGCTAATTCATTGACTATTTCTTTAAGACATTCTCAAAATTATGATAAACTATTACAGTAATAGTCGGTTTCACTAACATCCGCTTTCGTCGGTTTATTATACTTTAACTCTAGTTCGAGCAATTCCTTATCTTTTTTAGAACTAGAAATTTGATAATAAACTATTGCGACATGTTTTAATTGGTCTATTTCTTGGCAGATTTCTCTAACAAAATATCATTTCTAATTTTATTGGCTATTTGCCCTCGTTGCGTCAAAGAAGTCATCCGATAACGTAATTACTTTTAGCAACGTGCAAGTTAATTAGAGAAAAGTTTAGCCACATTTTATATTGCGATGACACTTATACTGTAATTCAAAAGTATCAACCGAGATTACGATTTATAATTTGAACTGAGAATAAAAATAAAACAGCGGTGAAATCTGAAGGGAATTAGACTTACTCGGCGATCGGTGGGAGGTCGTCGACCGTTCGCAATATCGCATGATCACATTCTAACTAGAAACGCAGTATATAGATATATATCGCGTGCTTACACTGACAGAGCGGTATAGAAATCATAAAATAGCTAGCATCACTCTATAATTACATGTGTATGCGAAAAATTGTACACGCAATTCTAACGCAATTCTAATGCAATTCTAACACAAGTGCATTTGATTGCGACAATTCGAAAATTAAAGTGTATATGACTTAGAATGTATGCGTTATATAGTATTATATTTACTTTTTTATATTTATATGATACACAGAAACGACCAACATGTGTATGTGTATAGATATAAAACTATAGATAGAAATTTTAAAAAATTGAAAAAATAGCTCATTCTATGTATCATTATAACTAAATTTATACGTTACATTAAATCTATTTTCGATCTTGTAACAGATCTACATCTCACATATCTAATAACATTCTAAGTCATACATTTTAATTTTTAAATTGTCACAATAAAATGCACTTGCGTTAAAATTGCGTTATAATTGAGTGAATAATGTTATAATTTTGTATTCAACAATGTAACTGTTATGTAACATGTGTTATATTACAACATACATTTTATATTGTTGAATGCAAAATTATAATAGATATTATATAGATATTATTTTTAATTGATATTGACTGGAAGTTTTCATGTACGGTATGTACGGAGATACGTATAGATCTATTACATTATCAAAAATAGATTTAATGTAACGTACAAATTTAGTTATAATTACATATAGGTACATTGCATTGATTTTCTTATTTTTTTTTAAAGAAATCCTAATTTTACAGTTGTATGCATTTTGTTTACCATAATACAAAAAAGTAAATATAGATTAAAATTTTTAGATGAAGAGATGTAGAGAAAATCATATGAAATAATACTATTGTGTGTCTTTTGTATATGATGTACGCAAACGCGATTTCATGTTGATTCTCAAATTAAGAGAAAGTTAAGAAAGCTGATTGATATACATAAGGTTGATATACATAAGTCTGTCGGTTGAAGGCATTTTACTTTCGTTAGAATTAAAAAAATACATGCAACGCTTCTCGCGTCGCTTCTTCTCGTGTATTAATCATGACTATATCCGGCCGATTACAAACGCGATGACCAGACGCAACACTCATTGTTCGATAATAATGACGCGATAATTATTGCGTCACTTATTGATTCAATTCATCATTATTTGTGGCAGTTTACACTCTGATATACAGCCTATTGCAAGATATTTGCGTCATGTATCATATAAAAGGATGTATTTATAGAATGATTTATGAGACGTGTGTCTTAGTTCTTCCTGGATTGATAATATATAGAAGTTAAAGAACTTCTCGAGGGTACATTTGCATTCACGTTGAGGAACGCGTCGCATCATGTATCCGCGCCAGCGATAAATCGTGAATCCGTACGCATTGCAAATTTGTCACTCGCGTATTACATTAAAACGTCAACCGGAGCAAGCTGGGAGCTGGTTAGCCGCAAGATCGATTTTGGATAACGTCCTAACGTCCTGTGCGCGTAGTACGGTGCAACGTGCGAGACTCGAGTCCCGGACGCCTGACATCCGGACGTTAATGGATTAACTTGGCAAAAGCGCGATTGCGCCACGATAGAATCACCGCGGGACATTACCAGCTGCATTCAATGTTACATCCATCGCCATTCTGTTAGTCCGACATGGGATACATCGCGGATAGCCACATGGATTGATAAATGCGTAACGCGCACGCATAAGATCACAAAGCGTCGATTTATGGTTCCGCGCCGTCGCCATTCGCCGTCGCGACGATTCTATTTATAATTGCGCGGAAATTGAAGGAACTCCCTCGGCTGGACGACGCTGCTAGATGGACTATCGTCTTTCGATTTCATAGAGGAGCCGCGAACTCCTCGGCAGTCGAGCGTGTTTAGCAATGGCCAGAATCTCTGTTCATTAATTATACTTATTAATTATGTCACAATTAAATTTATTAACATATTAAGATTATTTATATGTAAAAAAAAGAGAGTAATTGCGATATTGTGATATACAAATATAATTCAGTGATGAGAAACGTTATAAAAATTATAAAAAGCTATATTTAATTTTAATTTGTATTATTAACCTATTAAGTCTCATGGCTAGACTTAGCAAGAACTTAGAAAAAAACAATTAGAAATGGGGGCATGAAAAAATATTTCTGACATGAAAAGAAATATTACAAAAATTGAGTTTGCAATTAATTGTTATATTATTAAGAGAATGAAGATTTTTTTTTTTCTTAAAGTTTCTTTAGAGAACGAGATCCATTTAAAAAAATCTTATAGCTTCTTCTTGAATACGATTTGTTATAATTATTCATTGTTTTACTATATTTCTTGCCTTAAAATATGATACTACTTCAACATCATTATAGTGATTTTTATTTTTCCTAAAGATTAAATGTTGATTGTAGAAGAAAATTGATTGCCAATCAATTCTGCGAGAAAAGTTACAAAAGAAACAGGTATACATTCTTCTCATATCGTTCTTCATTTATGCAAAATATTATATTATTTGAATTTTTAAAACTTGTTCTTGCTTATAACTAAACTAATAAGATTAGCAAAAAAATAACAAAAAGTTTATTAAAACTGCAAAAAGTTATACATATTTCTTTTATAACTTTTCTCACAAAATGAGTGGTGTAATAAGTTTCCCTCTGCAGTAAACATTTAATAATTTTTATAATAATTAATTGATGGTTGTAATGTGTTTTTATGTTAGAAATCTTTTCTCGTACTCCAGTCTTATTTCTAATTGTTATTTTTTTTTTTTGTAACTTTGCTAATCTAGTCACGGACTTCAATAACTTAAAAAGTTACGACTTATATCAATTAGTAGAAAATATCACAATCTTGCCTTGAAAAAAGCAACTACAAAAGAATGTTTCAATCTTTTTCTTTTTATCAATAAAATATGTATATTGGTCGTTTTTATGTATTTACATAACTGGAAGAGAGGATAGTAATGAAGTCATTTTAATTTTCTATCTTATTGGCTCTTTTTTTCCGTATTAAAAATGACATTTCGTATTTGAGTTCCAATTTGTGCTATAAACTGA